>Ga0315549_1000084_pt1 | contig 97158 bp, 80 predicted proteins | sample SalMarSW160200MG_FD_203101 | JGI IMG/M metagenome (GOLD analysis project Ga0315549, IMG submission 203101) | Salt marsh sediment microbial communities from the Plum Island Ecosystem LTER, Massachusetts, United States - Salt Marsh Sediment SW1601-200 ... | reverse complement strand
ACGAGGCGATTAAAAACCTTCAAAAAAGCCTCGAACACCAGGCGGATACTCTGAGCATCAACATGGAAAAAGCAGCGACATATCGTTATGCGGCCAATTACGAAGCAGCGGCAAAAGAGCTCAAGGCATGTGCGAACTTCGAGAATGTAAGTGCCGAATACCATTACCAGCTCGGGCGGCTGCAGGAAGTCCAGGGCCTCTACGAACAGGCTTCGGATAATTACAAAAAAGCGATTGAATTATCCCCCACCCATCAAAAAGCCCTCTTTCACCTGGCTTTTCGATGTGACCTTTCGGGCGACGAAGAGGCGGCTATAGATTATTACAGGCAAATTGCCTCGAACAGCCCGGCTTATGTAAGCGCGCTAATGAACCTGACGGTGCTCTACGAAGACAGCGAGAAGTTCGACAAAGCATCCCAGTGCGTCGAAACCGTGCTGGAGACCCACCCGAACCATCAAAGGGCGATCATGTTCAAAAAAGACATCGACAGCTCGAAAACAATGTTCTACGACGAAGAAAAGGAAAAGAAAAAATCCCGCAAGAACCAGATTCTCGAGACACCGATATCCGATTTCGAATTGTCGGTGCGCAGCAGAAACTGCCTCAAGAAAATGAAGATACAAACACTCGGAGATTTGCTTAATATCACCGAGGTGGAACTTTTATCATATAAAAACTTCGGCGAAACATCTCTCAAGGAAGTCAAGTCCATCCTCGAACCGAAAGGCCTGAGACTGGGCATGTCACTGGAGGAAAAACAATTTACTTCTATCGATACGTCGGAGGGCACTATAATAACCGACCAGGACCAGGGGCTTATGAACAAGCCCATAGACGACCTCCAGCTTTCGGTGCGCGCGCGAAAATGCCTGCTGAAGCTCAACATTCGTGTATTAGGCGAGCTGGCGGGCAGGACGGATGCCGAACTGCTCGGCTGCAAGAATTTCGGCGTAACAAGCCTAAACGAAATCAAAAAATCACTCGGAGACCTCGGATTATCCCTGCGAAGTTTAGATTAACCCACAAATTCAGGTCGGGAAATTTGTTGTTTAACGACGAGATCCGTTCGAGAGGATTACAGGCAAAAATCGTTTTAAAAATAGTGAGCCGGAAGTTTCTTTTACCGGTACTAATCGGACATACGGCAATCCTCCTGCTCTTAGCTGCGCTGCCGGGCGGCTGTAAAAAAAGACAGATCGTAACGCCGACTCCGCAAATGGATACCGATCCGCAGTATTGGGTGAGAGTCCTGCTGCTCGATGATGTTAATAACTGCACGGTTGAAATACCATCGGCGTTCAGTGTTAATAACGGAGATCCCGACCTGCAAAAACAAATAGAGCTTGCCGGCTTCGGAAAATCACAGGGACCAATCGATATCCGGTTGACTGACGGTGAAATAAAAATTTCCGGCAAAACTTTTTCCAACGAACAAATAATCATTTCCCCCGAGGAGCCGTATGTTTTTAATCTGGACGGCAAAAATTATCGCGGAAAATTAAAGTTCATAACTAATCCGGACGGCAGCTCTTTCGATGTAATGAACATCATCCCTGTCGAGTCATACTTAGCGGGAGTAGCCGGTGCTGAGATGCCCGAATACTGGGAGCCGGAGGCTCTCAAAGCCCAGGTAATCGCCGCAAGGACTTATTGCCTATATACTAAAAAACGGTTCGGGGGTAATCGCAACTGGGACGTTGGTAAAACAGCCGCCCATCAGGTTTACCGGGGAGTCGGCGCCGAATCTGCTGCGATATGGAACGCCGTTAACCAGACAAAAGGTATGGTCCTGACCTGCAAACAGAGCGACGGCACTGAAGATATTTTCCCCGCCTACTACAGTTCGACCTGCGGCGGTCATACGGAAAACAGCAATAACGTCTTCGGCGATTCTTTCACACCGCTGCACGGCGTGACCTGCCCGTATTGCCAGGATGTGGCCAAACCGAAATTTTTCTTCTGGCCGATGGTTCGATTCGACAAAATTGACATTACCGGCAGGTTACTCCAGAGATATGAAAAACTCCGACAGCTTGGTGATATCAATGACATCAACATAGCCGACCAGAGTGATTACGGTGATTTTCGCCGATTGACTATGATAGAATTGATTGGCTCCAACGGTAACAAAGAGTTTCTCAGGACCGAGGACTTTCGCCTTACAATCGATCCGACCGGCAGGAAAATAAAAAGCGCATGCTTCCAGCTCGAGGATTTGGATGATAGCTGGGCCTTTTTATCCGGCAGAGGCTGGGGGCACGGCGTTGGGATGTGTCAATGCGGCGCCGAAGGGATGGCAAGACAAGGGAAAACCGCAAGGCAAATACTTTCCCATTACTATCCGGAATCCAAAATATTAATAATCGAGTATTAATATCAGGGAAATATTATCCCATAAGCCGCAAATCTATGCTAAAATCTAACCTTCTTAAAATTATAGACTTATACCATATTCAAGACAAAAGAACTCTGAATATGAGATACAATGCCGTCCGATAGAAATTGAAAATGTGAAACAATCAGGTGTCATGAGTAATTTTCAAATTTTACACCAGGATTCTCATTCGTCCGCCAGGGCAGGGCTGCTGGAAACCGCTCACGGGCAGGTAGAAACTCCCGCCTTTATGCCGGTTGGAACCGCCGGGGCGGTAAAAGGGATAATGCCAGAGCAACTCGAACAGACCGGCGCTTCCATAATCTTAGCAAATACGTATCATTTGATGCTCAGACCCGGAGTCGAAACGATAGAAAAACTCGGCGGATTAGGCAGATTTATGGGCTGGGACGGGCCGATCCTGACCGACAGCGGCGGTTACCAGGTCTTTTCGCTAAGCCCGCTAACGAAAATCGACGACGACGGAGTCGAATTTGCCAGTCACATAGACGGGGCAAAAGTATATCTGAATGCGGAAAGAGCCACAGAAATCCAAAACCGGCTCGGCGTCGATATTATCATGTGTTTCGACCAGTGTACGGCCTTCGGTGCTGGTGAGACAGAAGTAAAAAAAGCCGTAGAAAGGACTATTCGCTGGGCAAAACGCTCCAAAATCGCCCACAACAACAGCAACCAGCAACTTTTCGGGATAGTCCAGGGCGGGATAAGTCCCGAACTGAGAACACGTTGCGCTACGGAACTTGTAAATATAGACTTCGACGGCTATGCCATCGGCGGACTGAGCGTCGGCGAGGGGCATGAAAACATGATAACGACTGTAAAACACACGATGCAGTATTTGCCGGTCGATAAGCCCCGATATCTTATGGGTGTCGGTACACCTGCGGATATTTTGGCCGCAGTTCAAGCTGGGACCGATATGTTTGACTGTGTATTACCGACGAGAAACGGCCGAAATGCCTTCGCTTTCACAGAAAACGGCCCAATACGGCTTAGAAATAATGTTCATATTGAAGATAGCTCACCAATCGAAACCGGCTGCGAGTGCTATTGCTGCCGGAATTTCAGCCGGGCAGCCCTGCGACATTTCTTCAATGCGGGCGAAATGTTAGGCCCAATACTAACCTCAATCCATAATTTGACGTTTTATCAGAGACTTATGGTCAAAATAAGAAAGGCCCTAAAAGAAGGCGAATTCTCCAATTTGGCAAAAGAATTCACTATTGATAATTGAAAAATCACAAAAATTGGTTAGTATGTACGACTTGTCCTGCGGTTACACCGCCGGTTCGGATATGATAAAACTCGATTTTCATTAAATGAAGGGAATATGAGAATGAATAATATATGGATATTAGCCCAAACAGATGGAAATAATGCACCATCAGGTATATCTTCGGAGCCGGTAAATTCAGATGGCGAACCGATAACAACTGTTTCAGGTGATCCGAATACCGGAGCACTAGACCAGCAGCAACAAAGAAATCCTTTCCCCCTCTGGCTCTTTTTACCACTGATAATACTTATGATATTTATGTTCTTCAGGGCACCGCAAAAACAGAAACAGCAGCGCAAAAAAATAGAACAATCGCTCGAAAAGAACGACAAGGTCCTGACTATCGGCGGAATTATAGGGACAATCGTCGATCTTAAAGACGATGAGATTACGTTGAAAATCGATGAGTCAAATAACACAAAGATAAAAGTTCGCCGTTCGGCTATAGGAAGGAATTTGTCCAAAGATAAGGGATAAAAATTTTTGCCGGACCACGGTGTTTTGCAACCGGCCGAATCCCAGCCTGAAAAAAGTGCAACACTAAACGGACAACCTGAAACACGAGGATGTTTTGAAAAAAGGCCTTAAAATATCGTTAATTATCCTTTTAGCTATCACCGGCTTTTCATTTACGCTGGCAATGGTTGTCTGCACCCCGTATATAGTGGGAAAAGTGCGAATATGGAGACTCACGAGAGACATGACCGGCGGGACCAGTCTGATCTATGAAATCGACACCACGGGTATAAGCGAGGAACAAAAGAAAAACATTTCGCAAAAAATGATTATGGTTTTGCAAAAACGAGTTAATCCGCACGGGTATCTGCCGATTTTATGGCGTCCGCTAAGTGATACTCGTTTCGAAATACGAATGCCGTTAGCCAATGCTAAAACGATCCAGAAACGCAACGAATATGATAAAGCAAAGGAATCGCTGCTTTCTAAAAACATAAATAGACAGACAGTTTTGCAGGTATTTGAAATGCCCGCCGAGGAACGTGAAAATCTTTTTAATCTCTTCTCTCAGGGCAATCCCGACAGATTAAAAATTCTTAATGATCTTGTAAAAGTATATAATGTGCGAACAGAACTACAAGCGAGAAGAGACAACCTTTCTGCTGAACTCGAATCAGCAGAAAAGGCTATTTCCTCTGCCGGCTTCGAACTTGAGCAGGTAAAATCCCGCATTTATGAATGGTCAAGGCTCGATGAACAAACACTCACGGAAACACTCACGAAATTTTCTGATGCCAACGATATCATGGAAATACTGAGAGGATACGTCAAAACCTACAGCAAATGGGCCGAAACAGTTGATAATCTTAGTGATATTTCTCCTAAATACAAAATGGCACTCGCGGCCATAGACAATCTAAACTTGTCTGAAGATCAATTAGAATTCTGCCTCGAACTTTCGCCTAAGTCTGCTCGGCGCTTGGCAGAAATTAACAAGCTGAAAGAAGAATTCCCGAACCGGATTCAGTTGATCGACAAAGTTGTTACCACATTCGACCAGTACCGTCCATTCAGGGGAAGGCTCGATGATCCTAATGACATCCAGCGGATGCTCAAAGGTGCCGGTATTCTGGAATTTCGAATACTGCCGACAGAAGGACATCCCGACGTGGATATGGAACTAATGAGAGTCTATGTTGATCGCCTTGAGATACGAGGACCAAAATATGCTTCGGACAATGAGTACAAATGGTGCGAAATAGAAAATTTCTATGAATGGCGTTCAATTGATGCTCAAAATCGACCGACGTTTGTTGGCACATTTGGGGACAAATATTATGTCTTAGCCAGCAATCAGGCAGGACAGGTTATGCTGCATAGCCCCGGAACAAGGGATTGGAAGCTTGATCGCGCCTATCCGACGTCGGATTATTTCGGACGAAGAGCAATTGGCTTTGTGATGGATAACATCGGCGGAAAGCTCATGGCAGACGTAACGGGCAACAACATAGGCCGACCACTTTGTATTTTACTCGATGATATCGCCATCTCAGCACCGAATATCGAAGAGAGAATACCGTCAGGACAGGGACGAATCACCGGTAGATTTACTCAAACAGAAGTTGACGATATGATTAATATGCTTAATGCCGGTAGTTTGCCGGCCAGACTGATAGAAAAACCCATTGAAATAAAGACAATTGGTAAAAAAGTCGGTCCGTAAAAACCGATAAAACTTAAATATATAATAACTGATTTGAAACAGACAGCAGGAACCATTAGGAAGCAGATATGAACAAGAATTTGTGGCCAAAAATCATATTAGTTATCGTTTTAGTAGTCCTCGCGGCATGGACTTTATATCCCGTTCAAAAAACCTTAAAGCAAGGTATAGACCTCGCAGGCGGGACAAGCCTTATCTACGAGATAAATACATTCGGTCTGACGGAAACCGAAAAAAAAGACCTGTCACAAAGAATGATAACGGTTCTTCGAAGGCGAATCGACCCTGCCAATATCCAGAACCTCATCTGGAGACCGCAGGGTAATTCCCGCTTCGAGATACAAATGCCTCTGGCAAGCTCGGAAGCAATCGAAAAACGCAATCTTTTCAAACAAGCCAAAGATGAGCTGCTCGACAAAAATGTCAGCCGCTCTCAGATAATTCAGGCACTTCAGAGACCGGCTGAAGAAAGAAAGGCTCTTTTTGCCGCTTATTCGCAAAACGATCCCAACAAATTAACAATTCTCGAGAATCTTGCCGCGGTTTACGACCAGCGCCAGAAGCTACAGGCCGAAAGAGACAATCTTTTTGCCAAGCTCGAAAATGCCGACAACGCAATCTCTTCGGCAGGTCTCGATGTCGATACGATCAAGCTCAGCGTCGAAGAGTGGAGAAATCTGCCGGAACAGGAACTCCAGAAGGCAGTAGTGGAAATTTCCGATGCAAATGACAATATCGCACTAATGAGAGGATATTTGAAAACCTACGACGACTGGGCGAATGCAGTGGACCAACTCTCTGAGGTCAGAGAGCAATACAACAATAATATCACTAAGATCGACAGGCTCAATCTAACCGAAGATTTGCTGAATCTATGTCTCGAATCAAGAAATCGAAAAGATGAAATTCAAAAACTCAAAATAAATTTCCCGGACCGGATCAATGAAATCGGTAAGGTCATCGCCGCATACGACCAGTACAAGCCCTATAAAGGCAGGCTCGACGATCCGCAAGACCTCAAGCGAATGCTCAAAGGTGCCGGCATACTGGAATTCCGGATACTGCCGACATGGGAACATCCCGACGTGGATATGTCGGCGATGAACAACTATCTCGAGCGGCTTAAAGAACAGGGACCCGAGTATGCCTCGGATAATGCATACAAATGGCTTGAAATAGAAAATCCAGAAGAATGGAATGCTGTTGACGCCCAGAAGCGGCCTTCAATTGTCGGTCAGTTCGGGGACAAATATTACGTCCTCGCATATAATACCACTGATGACGTCATGCTTCACAGCCCCGGTGCAAAAGACTGGAAACTTCAAAGAGCTTACCCGACTTATGACGAAAGGGTCCGTAACGCCATCGGCTTTGTTATGGACCAAAGAGGTGGTAAGCTTATGGGCAGAGTTACCGGAAAGAACGTTAAAAGACCGTTATGTATCCTGCTCGATGGATTAGCAATATCGGCTCCGACCATCAATGAGAGAATACCCGGACGTGGTACAATAACCGGCAGGTTTTCTAAAACTCAAGTTGATGATATGGTTAACAAACTCAATGCCGGCTCCCTTCCCGCCCGGCTTATAGAACAACCAATCTCCGAAAATACCATTGGGCCATCCATTGGAGCCGACAATCGTGATAAGGGAATCAGGGCAGGTTTAATCGGCCTTGTGGCGGTTATCGCCACTATGGCGATTTATTATTGTTTAACCGGTACAATCGCCGACTTTGCTCTGCTTTTAAACATTCTTTTCGTCCTGGCGGTTATGGCGGGTATCAGGGCGACTTTTACCCTACCCGGTATCGCCGGTATCATACTGACCATCGGTATGAGCGTTGACGCCAATGTCCTTATCTTCGAAAGAATCCGCGAAGAACAACAAAGAGGCTCATCTTTGAGAGTCGCAATTACAAACGGCTACCAAAAGGCATTCAGAACAATTTTCGATGCCAACCTCACAACCTTCATTACCGCGGCGATTCTCTACTGGCGTGCATCCGAGGAAGTCAGAGGTTTTGCCATTGTCCTGATGCTGGGTATCGCTTCGAGTATGTTTACAGCATTGTTTGTCACCCGCGTTGTTTTCGATTATCTCTTATCCAAACGAATCATCAAAGACCACTTACTTATGCTTCGGCTCATACATAATCCGAATGTTAACTGGATGCGGTCCCGGCCGATCTTCTTCTTTATTTCGATTCTGCTGGTTGCAGGGGGATTATTCGTTTTCTTCAATCGAAACGACATCGAAGACAACAAATACGATATTGAATTTACCGGTGGAACAAGCGTTCAGATCATTCTTGCGGAAGGAGTGGACCTCACAAGACAGCAGGTCGAAGACAGAATCAGGGCCAAGCTGCCCGCCGCCAACGTAGTCAGTGTCGGAGAATCGGGAAAACAATATGAGATCACTACAACTGAAACCAACAAAATAATCATTACAGTCACCCTGCCGCAAACAGGTAATCAATCTGTCGAGCAAATTACCAACGCGATAAAAAAAGCCCAGGATGAGTACGCAGTCAGATTAAATAATTTGATTGTAACGCAGGCAGACGACAACGCCAAAAAATTCGTAGTTACAACAAGCCAGATGAACCAGCCTCTCGTGAAAGAGGTTCTGACCAAAGCCATTCCCGATGCCGACATTTCAGAACCACAGGTCGAGGAAGTCGTTAATAACGCTATAAGAACCACCTTTGCCGACGAGCTGAAAATTCAACAAGACCTGCAGCCCAACATTGTTTCCGAGGAAAAAGTCACCCCCGAACTGACAGATGCGCACCCTGTGCTGGCAAACTATATGGACGGTATCAAGATAGATTGTGAGATTAAAAGACCGACGACATTAAAAGAGCTCAGACAAAGATTAGGAAATCTGCAGTTCAAACCCGAAATGGCGGGTCTCAAGCAATCGAACTACCAGATATTCGACTCAAGCCTGAATGCCTCAACCGATCCGAATCAGCCGATGAATTCGTTTGTTTATGTCAGTACTCCTCCAGATGAGGATATCAGAAATTACTCCGAGGACGATTGGACGAGATTCGGCGAAAACGAAAAAGCAAAAGTGCTGGAGGCCACCCAGATCGAGACCTCGCTGCCGCGGGTAAGACAGTTCGATCCTTCGGTAGGTTCGGAACAAAAAACAAGGGCGCTGATAGCAATCTTCCTGTCCCTGTTCGCAATCGTTACTTATATCTGGATCCGGTTCGGAAATATCAGATACGGCGTCGCCGCCATAATCGCCCTGATACACGACGTGTGTATCACACTCGGCGCGGTAACGGCATGCACATATATCGCGGCAACTCCGATCGGCGAAAAACTGTTGATCGGAGATTTTAAAATCGACCTTGCAATGATAGCCGCGTTTTTGACGCTCATCGGATATTCACTCAACGATACGATTGTCGTTTTCGACCGAATCCGTGAAAACCGCGGCAAAGCCAAACAGATTAATCCGCAAACAATCACCGACAGTATCAATCAGACAATCTCCAGAACAATCATGACGTCCTTCACGACATTTGTCGTCGTGCTGATAATGTATATCTTCGGCGGACAGGGTTTAAGGGGCTTTACCTTCGCAATCGGTTTCGGCATCATCATAGGAACTTATTCGTCCATTGCAATAGCCGCTCCGATATTATTGCTTGGTACAAAAACAAAAACGGGACAGACAAATAAATAACGCGACAATATGGTACAGAAAGATTTGAAGATAGGCCTGATTTTGGGCCTTATTCTGGTCGTCGTAGCGGTGATAAAGCTCGCTACCGACCCGCGTTTGAGTCCAAAGGCACGAATGCTGCATATACAAAATGCCGCAGCCACGCAGGAATCCGATGGCCTGACAAATGACGATGTTATCGATTTTCCGGAAAGTGAAAATGTTCCGGAACAGATTACATATATCGATCTTCAAAAAAACGAACTTGCTACCGATGATTACGAGCCCGGCAATTTGCTCGGAAATGAATCAGCACCGGTCGAATTGAACGCAATAAATACCCGGGACCGGGAACAACCCGAACCAACAGATGTGTCCCAATATGTTCAAGCCGAAAAAATTAAAACCCAGAGATTCCATATCGTCCGTAAGAACCAAACCCTCTCGGCCATCTCAAGGCAATATTACGGAACTGCGAACAAGTGGAAGAAAATCTTCGATGCCAATCGAGATGTGATAAAAGACCCTAACAAAATCAATACGGGAATAAAACTCATCATCCCGGATTAAACTCGACAAACAACTAAAGAACAAGTCCCAAACGTTTTATATCACCCGGCAAAAAATTCGATATTACCCGGCTCGGCAAGCTTTGTAAGCTCATTGGTAAACTTCACCTTGTCGGAAGCAGATATTTCCCGGTGCTGATAGTGGATTGAAACCCGATCGCCCAGATAATACCAATCACTATCAAACAAAAGACCAACATGCCCCCGGACCTTATGTTGCCGGTTCATTCGTCTCTTGGGGACTATAGCTGCGTATCTTCCTGTGCCTGGTCAATCTAAGAACCTGCATTAGAGCCAAGGGGTGAAGGAACAGACAATATCTGCATTTCACCGAAGCCATCCGGCACACGCCCCATTGACTGATCCGCTTCCATATCCGTAAATGTCACCGAGTCCAGCAAAACGTTATTATGCGAATCAATATCATACAGCCATAAAGTTTCGCCGCTGGAAGAAAGCTTAAAGTTAGCGTGCAGCCCAGGCTCATCACCGCCGTCCTCATCAGCCCATACGAGAAGATATCCGCCGGAGGCAATAGTCGTGCCCGTCGGAAATTGCCATTTCAGAGGATTCTCCGGATTATCACTCAGATACATTCCGGACAAATCGACGATCTCGCCGCTCGTATTGTACAATTCGATCCAGTCGTCATAGTCACCCTGCGGATCGGCAATAGTAGTGACGTTGCGCGCCATAAGCTCGTTGAACACGACAGGTGAAGTTTCCGCTCCGGCATAAGTCACCACATAAGTATATACGTCATATTCGGCACCGGCCGGACTAAAGGCCATTGTGCCGACACCATCAGCCGCAGTGGCCTGGACATAGAACCGCAGCACCGTACCAGGCTCATAGGGTGACAAGGTTACCACGTAGCGGGAAGAACCGACTGATTCGGTCGCCGCTTCACCGTCAAGAGTCATCTGCAGGGACGTAAACGGCCCATAAAGACTTTCCGCCAGGAACAGTTGCACATTCTCAACAGACACAGACTCACCGAGCAGAGCGGTAATTACCAGTGACTGACCCGCCTGTTCCTGAATAACTTCATATTCGACCGAAACAATATCCGGGACAGACCGATTTACTTCACGATCCACCAAAAGGTTACTACGACGCGTATTTATGAAGTTTTTCAAGGTAGTTATTCCGCTGATAAAAGCCTGTGTGGTGTAAAGTTTTTTGTTATCCGATTCCACCTCACTCTCAATGAGGGTCTGGTATGCGTCTATCCTGGGCAACAAATCATCTTCTGTGAAAAAAGAACTCAAAATAGTCCGCGCATGGGCAAGGTAGCGTTGTCGGTACCGGTCAATATTCATCAAACGATACATCAGAGGTACAACAGGATCGTCGTTCTGGTAAAACAAAGACCAGCCCGCTCTGCCGCTGGAAATCATGCATTCATTGCCGTCATATTGAATAAGGTGCAGCCTTCCGGTTTCCGGCTCGTAGTAAATATAATAGTCGCTGCCGCGTTTATTTACATAGCCGTCGTCATCCTGGAAAATTATCTCGAATGCACACAGCCAAAGCGCCCTGTCCACATTAAGCACTGTATCAAGAACATCAGACAATTGATCCAAGGGCGTATTGTTTAATATATCACAGGTATTAATCAGGCTGGCCCAGGGATCATCCTGATTGGTGTCTTTCAATTCATAAACCTGCTCATATATCGTCGAATCATTGCCCTGCCAGGTCAGTGCCGCGCTTCCGTCTCCGAAACCGCCCCCCCCGCCGGCTTCGGCCAAAGTCGCATCTGTCTCCGTTAGATTCGTTGTCCGAGGATTGGGCATCTGCCCACCACCCCCGCCACCGGGTGTACCACCCATCCTGCCCTCTGCACGCCACCGTGTGCCGTCATTGCTTGGAAACCAGTCTTCGATGAACTCCGCGTTAAGCTGCTGGACATTCGCATATATACCCCAGTTCTGACCGTTTATGACCAGTTTCACGAAATTGGCCCTGGCACTGGGAACCTGCCGGCGGCAGGTGTTCGAATAGAGTACCTCACGCATAAATGTCGGATCATTTGCACAGTTGATAAGATTGAGGGTCTTGTAGCCCATCAGACGCTGGTCCTCGATGGTGTAATCTATCTCGATGTTGAAGGATTTTTTCTGTGAATTCCCTACCATCATGTAAGAAGTATTGCCGCGAAATCGAACTCCAACACCCTCATACGTTACACCATCGGCGGTCAAAGCTGCAATAATGTTTTCCTTGGTCTGATAATTAGCCTCCAACTGATTCCACCAATCCGATTGCGAAAACTCCAATTCAAGAGTCCTAAGAACCGTTTCATCGTAAAAATCTTCCCGTGCCGCGGGGACCTGTCGGACAAATAAGGCCAAAAGAAAAAATCCAACAAACAATATTTTCTCGGCGTTACCCATTATTATTCAATACCACTTCCTGCCGGATGAAAAATTACCACGAATCCAACAGTTCAAGACGCAGATATAAGGATTTTTATTGCAGTGAGGTGAAAAAATCTGGCGATAATGAGATTTTGACTATACCGGAATTATGCCAGGGATTCAGCAGCTTCGCTGTCAACCAGCCAGGTAACTTTATCAAGAACAGGCCAAATCGCATGGATAGGATAACGGACTTCGTCCGGCTCGCTGTTTAAGACCTCGTTCAAAATGGCAGCTTTTTCCAGGCCGCTAACCAATACAACCAAATGAGACGCCGCACATAATACCGGATGCGTCAATGTGATCCTGTTGAGCTTATCATCCAAAACATAGACAACACACGCCAAATCATCCGTGTCAAAAGGCGCATACGAATTCGGGAACAACGAACCGGTGTGCCCGTCGGCACCCATCCCCAGCACTATCAAATCAAACTCGGGAATTTCATTTTCTCCCAGCTTAAATACATCCCGAATCGTTTTTTCATACTGCCGGGCTGCGATATGAAAATCGGCGTATTCGGTTGGGATACGATGAATATTGTTTTGCGGGATGGCAACTTTACTTAAGAAACTATCAGCGGCGAGCTTATAATTACTCTGTGGAGAAACCGGAGGTACATAACGCTCATCAACCCAGAACAGGTGTATTTTATTCCATGGCAAATTTTTTGCCTGATCCAGTTCTCCGAGCAGCTCAAAAAAATGTTTAGGTGTGTGTCCCCCCGACAAAGCCACACAAAAGATATCTTTTGTACTTATCGCTTTTTGTGCGTCCGCAACAAAAATCTCCACACTTCTTTGAGCAAAACCTTCAGGGTTGGATACAATTTCGATTTTTGGTCCGTATTTAATCGTTGTCATTATATTTCCCCCTAAAACAGCGCCTGAGAAAAAATATAATCCTTTAATTAGTCGCTTATAGGTATCTTCTCCGTATTATACGTTCGTAGAGACTATTTTGCACGAAAAAACATAAAAAAACTTGTCTTTTTTTTATCGTTGTTCGAGCAGAATAACCGGCATGATTTATATCGCAGAATCAGCGGGAAAGACCCGATTTTTGATATCTTCAAGAATCATATATAATGAAGGAACCAGTATTAATGTAATACAGGTTGCAAACATTACTCCGAATGCCAGGCTTATTGCCATAGGTATGAGAAATCTCGCCTGGAGGCTTTTTTCTGTAATCATCGGAAGAAGTCCGCAAAATGTGGTTAAGGTCGTCAGCATAATAGGCCGGAATCTGCGTGTCGCACAGTCGCGAAGCACCTGAGTTAATCCTATGCCGCTTACACGCTCGCGATTGATAAGGTCTATCATTATAAGCGAATCGTTCACGACCACACCGGAAAGGGCGACAATCCCAAAAAACGAAAGTATTCCGAGATTAAAACCCATCAACAAATGCCCGAGCGTGGCGCCTACGATCCCAAAAGGAATTGCAGACATTACAATAATCGGTTGCGAATAGCTCCTGAACTGCACGGCCAACAGGGCAAAGATTGCCATCAATGCAATTCCGAAATTCGGTATAAGGCTGCTAAGTGATTCCTGCATCTCGCGCTGCTGGCCCCCGAAGCGATATTGCAGACCGGGAAATTCTCGCATAAGAGCGGGAAGCTTGCTTTTAGCCAATTCATCGTTAATCTGCTTCGAATTTGCAACAGCCTCATCGACATCGGCAGAAACACTAACAACACGCCGACGGTCAACTCGTCTTATTGCGGAATACCCCCTGCCGTACTGGACATCTGCAACAGTCTTGAACGGGATCTGTATGCCATCCGGCAATCGAATTCTCATGTTTTCCACATCCGCCAGGCTCCTTCGCTGGTCCTGGGGATATCGTACCATCACACGGACATCGTCACGACCCCGCTGAATGCGCTGAGCCTCGTCACCGTAAAAACCCTGCCTGATTTGCCTTGCCAGGTCCGAAAGAGTAAGACCGAGAGTGCGTCCGGTTTCCTTAAGCTGCAGTTTCAGCTCGGGTTTGCCGGGTTCGAAATCATCGGCAATGTCACTGACGCCGGTATATTCGCGAAGAATACTCTTGAGTCTTTCCGAGGCCGACAGAAGCACTCCATAATCGGTATGAGACAACTCGACATTTATCGCATCACCCGTACTGACCAATTCGGAAACGAACGTCAGTGACGAGACACCCGGTATTTCTCCGACTAATTCTCGCCAGCGGTTTCTAAGGACCACACTCGATACATCACGTTCTTCTGCGCCGAGCAGCTCAACATTGACTTCGGCCAGATGCGACTGCCCTCCCGCACCGCCTTCTAATGAAACCGGACCGCCTCGTGCTGTTGTCGGCTGGGCTCCGACGGTAGTTGAAACATGTTTGAGAAGCGATGGCTTGCCGGGACGCTTGCTGTCAAATTCCTCGATTGTTCGAAAAGCCGCCTGTTCTATGCCCTCAATAATCTCCCGCGTTTGTTTCACAGGCGTTCCGAGCGGCATATTTAACATCGCAACCATATTGTCCGCTTCGACGGCATCGAAAAATACAAATTTAATATATCCACCGGCAATAATACCGACGGTGATGAGGAATATCACCAATCCGCAAGCCAGCGTCACATAGCGCCACTTGACCGCCTTTTTAACAAAATCAGCAAACGGTCCCTCGACAAACCAATTCAGCATTTTATGAGTTATCTGATTGATTTTGTCGGTGAAACGAACAAGGATGAATTTGTTCCAGGATCTTTTACCGGACAAATGCGCAGGCAGGATAAACAACGCCTCGATCAAAGAAGTTCCGAGAACACCAATCACCACGATTGGCAACTGGCGAAGGATTTTACCCATAATACCAAGGGTATAAGCAAGCGGCAAAAATGCAAACATTGTCGTCAAAACCGCTAAAATCACCGGCATAGCCATCTCTTTGACACCCCTTATTGCCGCTTCGGTCCTGCCCAATCCCTGCTCTCGATAGGCAAAGACATTTTCACCGACAACAATCGCATCATCCACCACAAGACCCAGTGACATAATAAAAGCGAAAAGGCTTATCATGTTTATAGAGACACCGAAATGTGGTATTAAATAAAAAGCTCCCAAAAAAGAAATTGGTATGCCCATTGTAGTCCAGAAAGCCAATCGAAAGTTAAGAAATAACGTCAAAATAAGAAAAACGAGAACAAGACCGATATAAGCGTTTCTTGTCAAAAGACTCACCCTTGCCTTGAGAACTTCTGTATCGTCCTCCCACAATCCAAGAGACACTCCTTCCGGCAGGGAACTCTTCTTGCGGTTGACATACTGTTTGACCGCCCTTTCGATATCCAGTGCGTTCTGTTCACCGATACGTGTTACCTGTATTAAAGCGGCTCGCTCGCCGTCGAACTTGGCATATAAATCAACATCCTCAAAATCATCTTTGACGGTTGCGATGTCACTCAGTCTTACCGTTGTACCGTCGTTTCTCGTAAGAACTATTGTTTTTTCAAACTCGGAACCATAATATTTCTGACCTTTTGTGCGGACCAGAATTTCTCCGCCGGACGTCTTGACCGAACCGGCCGGTGTATCAAGCGATGAATTCCGTACTGCTCTTGTAACCTGGTCGAAAGTCAGATTGTAACGTCGCAGATTTTCCTCGGAAACTTCTATCGATATCTCATAAGGCCGTACACCCGCGATGCCGACCTGACTAATATTGGGCATGGCAGTCAAATCATCACGTATCTGTTCCGCCAATACCCTCAGGGTTTTTTCCGGAACGTCGCCAAAGACAACGACGGTGATAACCTGATGACGGGTTTTAATCTCCGAAATCACCGGTTTTTCAGTTTCCTCGGGAAATGTGATGATCGTATCGACTTCCGCCTTGATATCGTCAAGAACTTCCGTAGCATCGGCATATTCTTCGACCTCAACCAATGTCATGCCGGCGCCTTCCACTGCGCTCGATGTCATTCTCTTGATGCCATCGACAGCGGCGATAGATTCCTCGATGCGAAGGCAGACCCCTTCTTCAACATCCTCCGGCGAAGCCCCAAGGTAAGGTACCGTTATGGTTAACATATCGAGGCTTAATTCCGGAAATACTTCGAGCTTCGCGGAAAAAACAGAAATTAATCCGGCAACGATAATAATAAGCATCAAAAGATTCGCTGCAACATGGTTTGAGGCGAACCAGTCAAGAATACCTTTTCTTTCTTCAGAGTCTTTCACTGATTTTCCTCCGGGGAAGACGGATTGAAGTCATCCGGCTTGTTCTGCTCATCGCTCGCAGTCAAAACAGCTTCGGTCCGAATTTTCATCCCGTCAACAGCCACATCCATCGAACTTGTGACAATATTAGCCTTATCTTCGATGCCGGTGACAACATAGGCAAAATCTTTATCCGCGCGAACAACATCCAGAGATTGAATATGCAGGAGATTGTCTTTAACCAGCCAGAGTTGATTGCCCTCACGAACAGCATCGCGAGGAATTGCCACCGTGTTGCGCAGTGTCTTACCGTGGATGAGAACTTCAACAAAAAGACCCGGCAACAGCGGCGATCCACTTTTGGTAACTTTGAACGGATCGGGCACTTCAACAACAACGGAAATCATCCGGGATGTTCTATCGACCTGGCCCGTGGTACGAACGACATAACCTTCCCAGATCTGTTCGGTCCCGGCAAAGTCGGCTTTTACCGTAGCCGTCGTTTTATTAGATCGCTGATTATAATCGGCAAATATCGAATTTTCGAATACATCGAACCAGGCTAAATCATCATCCTGAAGCGGCACTTCAATCTCCACGGCTTCGGTACCGAATGCACTTGCCAAAGGCTGGCCGGTTACGACATATTGTCCCAAGTCCACACTTTCGCTGGCAATCAGGATATCAAAGGATAAAGAAATGCTGGTTCGCTCAAGTCTTAATTTAGCCGTATCTAATTGAGCCTGCGCCGAGTCCAGAGTAGCCTTTGCCTTACGAATTTGGGGCTCACGAAGAACAAGTGTCGAACTCGGCTCGATACCCGGATGCAAGTCGCTCCATTCTTTCCGGGCAACCTGAGCCTCAGCATGCTCTGTCTCCAGCAATACAGTGGCATCCGCCACGGCGGCCTCCGCCTGCCGAACAGCCAACTCGTAGTCTCGCGGGTCTATTTGCAATAAATTTTCATTACGTCGAATGAGACCGCCCACTTTAAGCTCCGGATGAATGGAAACAACTTTACCCGCCACTTCCGGAATTATATCGACCTCTACCTTGGGACTGGCCGTACCATAACCCTGAACGACCATCGGTATATCTCTAACGCGAACTTGCTCGACTTTGACTAATGGGGCCTGTATATCCTGCTCTATACGCTCGGGTTGTTTTTTATATATGATTAAAAGAGCCGCGGCACAAATGCCCAATAATACGAGGAAAATGGTCAACAGTGCCTGCAAAAAACCATGAGTTTTTCCTTTGGTTTTTTGAGACTGTTCGACCACAACTTTTTCTTTTATTTTATTGACTATCATCTTTTCCCACTATCATAATTTCATTTTCACGTTCAATCCAATCTCCGCCCAACGCCAAATAAAGATTTACTCGTGCGCTCCAGATCTGCCCCTTGAGAATGGTCAACTCTTCCTCGGCCATTCTGCTGCGGCGTTCCGATTCGAGCACTGCAAGTATCCCCTCGACACCGCTTTGGTATCGCTGTTTCGACAGGTCCTCTGCGGCTTTTGCCTCTGTTAATCGGATCTGCGATTGCTCAAGCTGGGCCTGCAACATCCGTTCGGTAATCAAGGCATCTTCCACTTCCCTGATCGCATTCAGGACAATACCGGCATAATTGGCAGCCTGTTCCTGGTAACGCGCCTTCGCGGCATCTATTTGGGCCTTTATCTGTCCGCCTTTGAAAATGGGTTGGACAAGACCGAATATCGCCGCATACATCTCGGTATAATCATATTTGAAAATTTCTTCCATAGTATCGCCGGAATAACCAATACTGCCGGTAAGGGCCAAGTCAGGAAAGAGCTGGGCGATACTCACACCGATCCGTTCATTCGCCGCCATTAGAGTAAATTCGGCCGCTTTCACATCCGGACGTCTATCGAGAAGTGACGCCGGTAATCCAACCGGCACTTTTCCCAATTCCGGCAAATCGGATAATGTCTCGGTTAATTCTTCGGAAGAGCCGGGACGACGTGCAAGCAAAACATCAAGAGCGTGTCGGGCTGTAATCAAAGACAGCTCAATGGACGGTTCGAGGGCTTTCGAAGCGGCCAGATTTTCACGAGCCAACCTGATATCCACCGGCCCGACAAGGCCCAGTGCATACCGGCGCTCGACTATTTCCAGAGTTTTCTGCCGACTTGCGGTATTAGCTCTCGCTATGGCTAATCGACGCTGAAGAATTGCAACATTGATTCTGGCGTTAACCACGGAGGCAATTATCGAATTAATCAAAACCTGCTCATTTGCCTCGGCGGCAAGCATATCGGCCCATGCAGCCTGTTCCGAACGTTTGAGCTTGCCGAACAAATCCAGTATGTAGCTTGCGGTGATATCATGAGACCAGGTTGTGCTCATGACAGTGAATCTGCCCCCTCCTCCAAGTCCTCCGAAGTTAAAAGAACGCTTACTCCTGTCACGGTTCAGATTGTAGGATACATCCGGCCACTGCAAACCGCGAGCTTCGGCAAGCATTGCCTGTGACTGCAATACCCTTGCTGCCGCAACCTTGAGGTCATAATTATTTTCCAGGGCTTCCCGAACCATTTCCGCAGTAACGGGATCTCCGAAATTTTCCCACCACCTATCGACGGGTATAAAATCATCAATCTGTTCCTCGTGTGCTCCGGCATTATAGAAACCCTCCGGAGTATCCGCCGGCGTTTGGGGTCTGGAGTAGTCCGGCCCTACCGTACAACCAGCAAACATCAGACAACCAAAAGTAAGATGAAACAGACAAATATAAACAAATTTTTTCATTTTTTATCCCTTCGAATACGCACGAATTCCTGCGGCGGAGAATTTTACAATGTGCTCAACAGCTTCAGACGTATCTAAACCCGGCAGCCCCAGATCGTCACCACCCTGCTCGAACATTGCTCTTACGTGGACCAAATGCACGAGTTGCCCGACAAATGAAAATATAACCATAAGGGTTTTTGACTCATCCAGAGACGGATATGTTTTCATTAAAGCTGCCCGCATAGCATTCATAGTTGGTGTCATAACCTCATCCACAAATATTTTGTTCGGTAAATGTCTATCAATATATTCCCTCGCCATGAGACAGCTCAATCTTGAAGACTTATCCGGATCTATCATGGAACCCACAAATGTGTCGGCGAAAGATCGAAGCAAGTCTTCAAGTTCAATCCTACTCTGATTTTGTGACATAACTTTTTCAACGCTTGCGATTCGGGCGTTTCGCATCGGAATCAGATGACGTCGCCATACTTCTATATACAGGTTATTTTTGCCACCAAAATAATAATTTACCGAGGCTATATTACAACCGGCATTTGCTGCAATATCACGAATGCTCGTACCCTTAAAACCATGTTCACAAAAAAGCTCTTCCGCCGTATCAAGTAAACGCTCCTGAACGCCTTTATCAGTATTGATATCAGCTTTGTTCTGTTTTGATTCCACTATATTGATTCCCTTAAACGAATGTTTTATACATAAGTTTAAAACATGCGTTTGTTAATATCAACGATTTTCCCGACTTTTATTGAGAAAAAAAGTAAATAGCAACTATAAGCATAGTTATAACAGAGAGTTATATCTATAGAAAAATGAGAATGACAGGAAGCTTTATTTATTCAGGTAAAATAAAAACGCCTTATAAAAATGAAGGATATGACATATCAGTTCCAAAAATGCATCGGATAACGTATTTAAAAAACAAAGGCGATATCCCTCGAAAGAGATACCACCCTATGATTTATAAATTTTAGTATCTTTACCAGATCATTAAAATCGTAATATGGAAACGAAAAAACTCCTTTTAACTAATCTGAAGTAATAAGCTTGAATACAACGGCAAGATCGTCCACTTTCCGGTTTGGTGTTGTGACAGCCAGGCCGGAATTTTAGGCTACAAAAAAACAAACAGGCATTTTTGTCTGGTACAACTTCAGAAGTTAAATGTTTTCCTATCCAACAAATACAAAAAAATTAAGCCACGATGATTGACAAAGAACTCTTGCAGTAATCCTGTTCCGGTACATTTATATACCTCTAAATTCCTTAATTATCCCTCCAGCCGTAGTATTCAAACAGGCTATAATATTTAATAATCTTGATAAAAAAGCCGATTCTCATAGACGGTCAGAGCACTCTATAACAGAGCAGCACAGAGTAATGGCATTGCAATTTATAATCTTTCAGATAATTGTTGCAACATACATAAGATCCTGATATAATTTTAATTAACGCACTCAGGAATATCTCAAAGCGATGTAAATTGTTAATGATGTTTTTTTTTGCTACCAGGAAGTCGGAAAAGATGATTTATATTTTCTTTGTCTTGGATAGTAAATATAACAAAAAACATTTAAAATTAACTGTGGAGGCAGGACATGAATCTACATAAGAGTTCATCAAAAATAAACGTACAATTCAGTGATCCAACCACATTAATGACCCAAGGAAACTCGACCAGAAGCAGCAAGTATTTCTACGGTAGAAAAGGTATAAGATGTAATGTTAATCTCTTTCCACGATCCTTTTTAATTCTGAGATTTATTGTGTGGTTAATCGTTATATTTGTGGGTGCGAGTAGCTTTGCTACGGAATACAGAGTACCTGACGATTATCCAACAATCACAGAGGCACTTGAGGTAGTAAGCGATGGCGATCTTATTTATGTTGCACCGGGGATTTATTCAGCCGCTACTGGTGAGAACTTTCCATTGCGAATAGTAAAGGAAATCGCTCTGATGGGTGACCCTTACAATATGCCGGAATTGAAGGGCGATAGAGAACACACAGTTGTACTAATCGGAATCGGAGGAGTAACCTTGCAAGGCCTAAGAATTACAGACGGCTTAGGCTCGGAAGGCATAAACAATATGGATGGCGGGGGGATTTGTGTGTTTGTCGGACCTAATGAGACAAGACCCGTAACGATTAGAGATTGTACTATTGAGAACAATAACTGTTTCAGCGGTGTAACACACGATGGCTGTGGTGGTGGAGTTTACTGCAGCGGAACTTACGGTACATACTTCGAGGTCCTAATCTCCAATTGCATTGTCCACAATAATTATGTTTGTGGTCAAGGAGGTGGTATTTTCTGTGCTCCATTGAGCAATGTAACCATGAATGAAACTCTTCTCGAGGAGAATAAAGCTGTCGATTCCGGTGGGGGTGTGTTCGTAGATATTTATGCTTCCATCAACATGAATGACACATATGTTATATTGAACAATTGCCTGGGTGACCCTCTTAGACCCGACTGGGGTGGCAAGGGCGGCGGTCTTGTTTGTGAGAGCTATGGACTTTTTACAGCAGCGGAATGTATCTTTGTCCAGAATACAGCAAGATATTTTGGCGGGAGTATTTATGCCTGTGGAAACAGTCAAAATATTCTCCGGCAGTGTGAATTACAAAACAACCATGTTTACGATTTAATCCGACCCTGTGATGGAGGCGGTGCTTACTTCACAGGCAATGCCACTGGCTGGTTCACGCGATGCGCCTTACGCGGAAATACATCACAAGGCAATGGTGGCGGCATAGCGATAACTGAGAACGCCAGGATTGCTCTACAGCAAACACTAATTACCGGCAACAGTGCGTCTTATGATGGCGGCGGTTTACACTTGACCTCAAATGGTACAGGAACGCTGACAAACTGCACATTAACTCTTAATAGCTCCATTTTTGGACAGACAGGTGCTGGAATATATTTAGATACCGACAACACTATGAATATAGATTCCTCTATCATCTGGCAGAACAGTCCGGATGGAATTCACCAAGAAGCAAATCCGAACGTTACTTATTCCTGCGTACAGCGGGCTTGGCCTGGTATAGGCAATATAGTCACTGATCCCGAACTGGATTTATATACCTTTGAACTCAAAAATAATTCGCCCTGCATCGATGCGGGTAATCCCGCTTCCAACATGAACGATTCTTGTCGCTCCCCGGGTAAAGGAGGGCCGAGGACTGATATGGGTGCCACAGGAAGCACAGAAAATTGCGATGTCACTTTCCTGAGACAATTTGAATTCACTACCTTTAGCGATTCTGATTTTTTTGTGCTACGAGGAAGCGCTGCCCTGGAAGATGGATTACTACGATTGACCAAGGCACAGCCTTCACTGGTTGGTGGGGCATGGTATGCTCTACCAGTTTACGTTCAAGAGGGTTTTGAAACGGTATTTGATTTCCAGATTGACCAAGACGGAGCGGAAGGATTCGCTTTCGTTATTCAGAATATCGGCTTAGCAGCCATTGGCACTCATGGCTATTTCATGGGTTACGATATTCCTAACTGTATCGCGATAGAGTTTGATACTCACCGAACCTGGCCTTATGAAAATGCGAACCATATTAGCATCCAGACTCGAGGAGTAGAGCAAAACAGCCCCCAACATGAGTACTCTTTAGGATTAACCGATGCCATTCCCTTTATCTCAGACGGTTACATACACACAGTAAAAATCATCTATATGCATGGAGAACTCAGCGTCTTTGTGGATAATATGCAGGAAGCCGCTTTGACTGTTCCTGTTGATATGGAGAATGTCTTGTCTCTGACAGATGGAAACGCATTCGTTGGCTTCACTGCCTCCACTTGGTATCTTGCGGAGACTCACGATATCCTTCGTTGGTCTTTCACTCCTTCTGCTATATATTCATTAGATAATGGACTAATAGCTTACTACCCCTTTAATGGAAATGCTAATGATGAAAGCGGGAATAATCATCATGGTACTGTTTACGGCGCCGAATTAGCATGTGATAGATACGAAAATATCAATAACGCTTATTCTTTCAACGGATATTATGACTATATTGATGTCAGCTCCGTTTCCGACAGAATTCCAATTAACCACACAAGGTGTGCATGGATAAAAACTGAAATGGATGGCATCGGCGAAATTTTGGATACTGGTAATTATGCAAATGATCGAGGATGCTATTTGGGTGTTAAAGAAAATAAATTAATGGTCGGTGGCAGCATGGGTAATTACCAGTGGAACAACATTCTTATTGATGTAGATGTCACAGATGGCAATTGGCATTTTGTCTGTGCTGCCTATGAAAATGGGAACAATGCCAATGTTTATATGGATGGAGAATTTATTAACGAAGCGGCGATTCAATATAGCTTAGGCGATTGGATTACATATATCGGGAAAAATCACAAAAGAGATATTCAATACTTTAACGGAAGCATTGATCAGGTTAGGATCTATAATAGAATTTTATCTGATCGCGAAATCCAAACGCTTAATCAACTGGGAATATAAATCTTACAACAGAGCAGGCGTCTGTCTTATTAAAAATTGTATTTAATAAAATTCAAGAAATATATTATTTCTTATAATTAATCTGAAGTGCCAAGCCTGAACACGACGGCAAGATCGTCCACTTTCCGGCTTGGTGTCGTGACAGCCAGGCCGGAATCATTTCGTTCCCATTTGATTTTCTCGTCCGAGCCAAGCATTGAAACGTTTGTAACCTTGACATCGCGAGCCTTTCCATCCCGCCCAAACATTGTCATTGTAACAGCTTTGTTTTCGCCGGGCCATCCGAGAAGAATTGCATAAACAGTGTTTCCCTTGCGCGTATAGCGAATATCTTCCGGGCCATAGGCTCCTCTCATTCTTGAGAAACCCCCACCGCTTTGCATTCGAGTCGGGCCTTCGCCATATTCGACAAAGGGACGTGTCTCGTAAATAGATTCGCCGTACTTCGAGAGCCACTGTCCCATCTCCAGCAGGACCTGTTTCTGATTTTCAGGGATAGTGCCGTCGGCCATCGGTGAGATGTTCAGTAGAAGTTGACCATTCTTGCTGACGATATCGATAAACGTCCGCAAAACCTCGGCCGTGCTTTTAATCCTCAAGTTTTCGGTATAACACCAGCTCCCCTTGCTGATTGTATCATCAGTCAGCCAGACAAAATCTGTTAGAGCAGCAGCACGCCCTTTTTCATAATCTTCCATTGCAACATCGCGGGGCAAATCTTCTCCCTTATAGGTCACGACAACTTCCCTGCCCCACTCTTCGGCTTTATTGAAATAGTACGCGAGGTACTCCATTTTAGTCTGGTCCGGGATTTCGTCCAGCCAGCCATCGAACCACATCAAATCAGGCTGATATTCGTCTATTACTTCAATCAGCTTTCCCTTCCACATTTGCAGGAACTTATCCCGCAGCATATAGCCATACAGGATGGCATTCTTCGGATCCTCAAGCAGACTCGGAAAATCTCTCTGTACGAACTGATAGTGGCCGGTCCACTGGAGCACACCACTTCTATTTCTCTTTTGCCACAGGTTGTTTCTGGCATGATGAAATGTTGTCACGAACTTCATCCCGCGGCTCTTTATCGCTCTGGCCAGCTCACCCGTTATGTCACGCTTCGGACCGGTATCGGTCGCATTCCAGGGAGTTTGCTTGCTGTCCCACATCGCATAACCATCGTGATGCTCGGCAACAGGCCCGGCAAAACGTGCACCGGCTTTGACGAAAAGCTCGGCCCATTGGTCTGCGTCGAACTTCTCGGCCTTGAACATCGGCACGAAGTCGGGATAACCAAATTCCGTCGGCTCACCCCACGTCTCTACATGATGCCGATACTCGGCACTGGGGCCGGGCCGCCGGCTTTCGCCGCTTTTATTGTACATATTTCTCGGATACCACTCATTGCCAAAAGCCGGTACGGAATAAACCCCCCAGTGAAAATATATCCCGAATTTGGCATCACGAAACCAGTCCGGTGCCGGATTATGATTCATTAGAGATTCCCAATCGGGTGTATAAACCGGCCCGGTCTTTTTTGACAGCACTGATTTACCCGTACTGCATCCTAAAAGCCCCACAATAAATATAACACAAGTAATCCAGTTCGCACTTTTTGACATTTTCCATCTCCTAACAGTTCCCTATTCAAATGGATTTATCTTCCTGCTTTTTAATCGATATTATGGCCGTCTTCTAATACGCTGCTGTTAAACTCGACTCTCAACAAAGTCTAAATTTATTTATCATATAATAATATGTTTCATTATATTCTTCCCTGAGTCTTCATACTTTACAGTCCGTAAACTTTCCTGTCAAATATGATTGCTGTTTATTGGGAGAAAAGAAGGAATGTAATAAAAGAAGGCTCATTCCCGCGGATATATTCGGTTAGGAAATATATCAGCAGGAAGAGCCTTCACTTACTATAAAGATTTTAGTACGTTCTAATAAACTTAAAGCTTTTACTGTTGCTGGCCGCCTCCTTGGCCACGTTGCCTTTGACCTTGTCCCCCACCCATCTGTCCGCGCCTGCTTGCTCTGGTTTGTTCTTGTTGAATAAGCTCATCAAGGCGAGCTACCGTCTTGGAAGCCTTTTCCTTATTAGCAAGAACACGAAGCTCCGAGAGTGTATCGCTACCACCTCCGAAGAAACCAAATCCGCCTCGACCACCACGTCCACCCCGGCCTGTTATAGTAGCGAGCGTCTGTTGAATGGCGTTAACGGCGTTACTTTCTTCTGTGTACTGCGCCATGAACTTGGTTCGCGCATCGCCTTCCAAAGTGGCAATATTCGGATCAGATGCCGGTGCTTTTTCTATTTCCACCTTGAGTGCTGCAATCTGCTTTTCAAGTGTTTTAATAGCAGCAAGTCTTTCCTCCCGACTCGGACGCTGCCTGGCCCGGCGCATCATACCACCGCGCATGCCCTCCATCTGTCCCATTCCACCTCTGCGGCCGCCGGCGTCACCGCCACCGGCGGGTTGTCCAAACGCCGACCATACCAGAGTCAGAGCCATTAATACGACAAGGGTGGAAATAATATACTTTTTCATAATAACTGACCTCCAAAAACAAGTGAATGCAAACATCCTTTACTAATCCCCACTATGGTGATTAGCCTGAGTTTTTCAATAAATGACTTTGTTAAAGACGCAACAATCTTGCAATTTATTGCAAGAAAATCTTTCAATCTTGCTAATTAAACCTTTCATCCCTGCTTTAGAGGACAGTCATTCAATCCTACCCGTACCTCACTTTTGTCCGGGTAAAAACGTTTTCTTTTAATCTCAACTCGGTTTTGGAATTCCTTCCGGACCTACTGCTGCTGTCCTCGCCTTTGACCACCTTGACCTTGTCCTCGACCTCGTCTGAGCCGGATTCCAAGCTTTTCCACGATATCTTCAAAGGCCTTTGTTCGCTTGGCAATAATATCCTGAACCATTTTGGCTGTTGCCGTGGCTTTTTCTTTTGTTGCGGAATCGGCAATTGCCTGTAGCTCATCAATCTGTGCCTGGTGCTCTACCTGGAGTTGATTGCCTTTTAATATCTTAACCTGCTGCCCTATCACTGTAGCGGCTGCTTGCTGTTGCTCACGTTGTTTATTCCTTTGCTCCCTGAATTTGGCCCTTTCTTCCTCTGACATATCCTGGAATCCGCCTTCCGGCCTCGGCATTTCAGTTGCCAAGACTTTTTTAAGATTTGCAACTTGCGCTTCAATTGCTGCTATGGCATCCTGCAGTTGTTGTGTGCCTCTGCCGCCCCGCGTTCCAGTGCCGCGACCGCCTCCCCGAGCTTCGCCACCGGCTGCCTGTCCCTGAGCATATACACTCATGGTCACCGATAGAACGACCAAAACAGCAATTGTTGAAATTAAATACCTCTTCATAATAGTGACCTCCAAAATATGTTAAAAAACTACAACTAATCCCTACGATGAAAATTAGTTTTACTTCAAAATCCCTCTCTATCCACTTCTAAGAATACAGAAACTCCCCCCTTTACCACGGCAGTTTTTTACTACCCGATATACTTCCTTCATAAGGGAATTATTTAACTACCTATAGAATTCGTCTTGTAAAAGTTTTACTATATTAAAGGACTTTTCGTGTAACGTTTCAGAGATTTATTGTTGTCCGCCACCTCCACGTCTTTGGCCGCCTTCACCTCTCTGGCCGCCGAAGCCGCCGCCGCCCATACGGCCGCCTCGCATACCTCCTCTGATCCCGAGTTTTTCCATTTTATCTTGAAGAACTTTAGTACGCTTGGCAATCAAGTCCTGGATGAGCTTGGCTGTCCCTGTCGCCTTCTCCTTTGTCGCCGAATCCGCAATTGCCTGAAGCTCGTCTGTCTCAGCCTGTAGCTCCATCTGGAGATTTCTTCCGCCCTTTAGAATCATCATCTGATTCTCAATGGTTCCCATTGCTGTACCGATGGTTTCACTTCTTTTCTGCATCTCTTCCATCGCTTTTGTCCTTTCTTCCTCGGACATATCCCGGAAACCACCAAAACCGGGTTGAGCTGCTATGACTTCTTTAAGCTTTTTCAACTGGGCTTCGATAGATACAATTGCCGGTTCTGCTGTTTCAGCCCTCAAGAAAAACATAGCACGACCAAAGCCGCGCATACCCATACCGCCACGTGCACCGCCTCGTTCTCCACCGCGTTCACCACCGCCCATACCTCCGCCGGGTTGAGCATATAAACTCAGAGTTACTGCCGTGATCGTCAGAACAACGATTGTTAAAATTAGATACTTCTTCATGATCGAAACCTCCAAAACAAGTTAGAAATTAAAAGTCTCCTAATTCCCACAGTGAAAATTGGATTTTGATTACAAACTCCTCTATCTATTTTTAAAAAACATTAAAAATTAATCACACGTTCCATCGTTCGGATATTTCCAAAAATTCTCTATAAATTTCTCCAACCAGTTTCATTCTTATTGTTCTTCCTGTGATCCGGACTGTTGTTGCTTTGGTATTCTCTTGGCCTGTTCTTCACGAAGCTTTTGCATTACAGCCTGTGTCCGGATTTGTCTGTTCTGGTAACTGGAAATAAAACTTTCGAGCCTTTTGGCAGTCTCGGCGGCCTTTTCTTTAACGGCTAACTGTTGAATCTCCTGTAACTCATTAAGTCGTATTTGAGGCTCCTGTACCTGCTGCCTCTGCCCCCTGAACCTTAACTTCTCAAGCTGCTGTTCTATAGCCGCTATGGCCTGCTGTCTGGCTATTGACATTTTGCCTATTTTCTCCCTTTGTTCATCGGTTATATTTCGATACTGTTCTCTGACTTTTATCATACCTTCCAGGGCGGATTTGAGTTTTGCAACCTGCTCTTCAATCGTTTTTACGGCCTGTAGCTGCACCTCAAGACTCAAAGTTCTGGAGCCGGCTCTGTTTCGCATATCAGCCCGCAGTTTCGTTTTTTCCTCTTCAGACATATTTGGCCATCGTTCACGCATATTCTCAAGCTGCTCTCTTCGTCCTTTTTCTGAACTTTCTGAAGATTGTCCGAATATAGTCATCGCACATATAAAAAGAGATAAAACGACAACGCCAGAAGTGATATATATTCTCATAACGTCAGCCTCCATAAAGACTTACATAATCACACACAGGCCGTTCCTACACAGGGACTCGGCGCCTAACCTTCAGAACTATCAATAATAGACGCAAGTATATCGTGTTTTATTGCGGGAATCTGCATAAAGTTCGAAAAACACATTAGCCGGATAAATCTGAGTTGTCAAGAAGAAACACCACTAAAATCGACTCTGACGAGCCAATTAGAGCCGGATACGTGAATCAAGGATTGTGATTTGAAACTGCTTTTTTAACATTAATTAGGAAATCGCCAATTTCGGATTTCATTGCTTCTATGTTACCCAAGTTTTTCTCTATCAAAGACACGATTTTTGAACCGATGATTACGCCGTCGGCACCCGCCCGCGCTACGGCTGCGGCATGTTCCGGCTTACTTATCCCAAAACCCACGCATATCGGCACGCTTGTGAGCTTTTTTAATTCACCAATCAATTCTTCAATAGCACTGGAAAGCTGGTCTCTGCTGCCGGTGACACCCAGCACGGACACCGTGTATATAAAACCCGTCGTTCTGGACGCAATCAGTTTCATACGCTCTGGCCCTGTAATTGGTGTAACCATAAACACAGTATCAAGACCCGCAGCAACAGCCGGACCTGTAATTTCGTCCTCATCATCGATACTCAGGTCGGCAACCAAAACGCTGTTGACGCCGGCTCGGTGAAAATCATTGAAGAATTGTCCCGTCCCATACTGGTAAACAAGATTGTAATACATCAATAATCCGATTGGGACATCTTTATAATCTTTGATTTGTTTAATAAAATCCAAAGCCCTGATGACATTCATTCCGCTTTTTATAGCGCGTATGTCGGCCTTCTGTATGGTCGGTCCGTCGGCGATAGGATCGGAAAACGGAATACCAAGCTCTAATATGTCGGCCCCGGCATCGATAGCGGCCTTCACTATCGCAAGACTCGTATCAAAATCGGGATCGCCGATTACAAAAAAAGGTATCAACGCCGCTCGGTCCAGATCGGAAAAAACCTGCTTATATGTCTTCATAAAATATGTCCCTACATAGTTTTTATACAATCAAATACAGTTATCATTGCCTCATGGGACGGTGTTTCTCCACGATTGAAACGTCCTTATCCCCCCTTCCGGAAAGATTTACTACTGCAATCGTATCCGAATTCAGCTTACCCTTTTGCTGCATAACGTATGCCAGAGCATGAGAGCTTTCCAGTGCCGGCAGAATGCCTTCGCTTTTCGTCAGGACCTCAAAAGCATCGAGCACCTCTTCATCCTCAGCTGCAAAATATTCGGCCCTGCCGGTATCTTTCAACAAACAATGCTCCGGTCCCACAGCGGCGTAATCCAAACCGGCACTTACCGATTCGGTATCATAAACCTGGCCCTCTTTATCCTGCAGCAGATAAGCTTTCGCACCATGTAAAATTCCCACCCTGCCTGCCACAAGTGTCGCGGCGTGTTTGCCGCCAGCCAGAGACCTGCCGCCTGCCTCAATGCCTATCAGCCTGACATCCTTATCGTCATAGAAACCCGAGAAAATGCCTATCGCATTACTTCCACCACCAACACAGGCAACAATCATGTCCGGCAGTCGGCCGATCTGTTCGAGACATTGCTGCCTTGTCTCTTGACCGATACAGCTTTGAAAATGTTTCACTATCGTCGGGTACGGATGTGGCCCGCACGCCGACCCGAACAGATAAAACGTATCGGTTACATGAGCCGTCCAATAGCGAAGTGCATCATTGATGGCATCCTTCAACGTCCCCGTTCCTCCCTCGACATCGATGACTTCCGCTCCGCAGAGCTTCATTTTATGAACATTGACACTTTGCCGTTTGATGTCGGTGACACCCATGAAAATTTTCGTTTCCATGCCGAACAAGGCCCCAATCATCGCCGTTGCAAGGCCGTGCTGACCGGCGCCTGTTTCGGCAATCAGCTTGGTTTTGCCCATGTACTTGGCCAAAAGACCCTGGCCGAGCGTATTATTGACCTTGTGCGCCCCCCCGTGCAGCAGGTCCTCGCGTTTGAGATATACCTTGAAACCGACACGCTCGCTGAATCTCTGTGCATAATAAAGAGGGCTGGGCCTGCCGGCATAATGCTTCGAAAGCTGCTCAAGCTCGTCCACAAACTGTTTGTCCTGGTGATAAAGACTAAAAGCTTCTTCTAATTCTTCAAGTGCCGGTATTAAAACTTCCGGCACATAAAATCCGCCGTAATCTCCGAACCTGCCTTTATACTTCATATCTAATTCCTTACTGCTCGAATTATAAATACGAACATCAATCAGCCTATCAAATGCTGTATATTCGTGAAAAGTTTCTTCATTTTCTTATGGTCTTTTTTACCCGGCCGGGCTTCGATACCACTGCAGACATCTATTCCATAAACTCCCAGTTTTATCGCCGCCGCCGCATTATCGGGGTGAATTCCACCCGCCAAAAAAACACGTTTGTTCATATGCCCCACGATATTCCAGTCAAAAGTCACTCCCGTACCACCGTATCTTTTAGGATCAAAGGCATCCAACAGAATCGCATCGGTAAAAAAGCTGTCGGCCTTTTTGATATCCGACCGATCCTTTACCCGTATCGCTTTCATCGTCTTGACATCATGGGAGAGAAACGACCGGCAGAATTGCGGATCTTCATCTCCATGCAATTGAACCCAATCCAACTGACAAAGGGCCGTAATCTCATGGATTTGCTCCAACGAAGAATTTACAAATACTCCAACAATATCGATAAAACCCGGCAATTTATTAATAATATCGGCAGCTTTTTCCGGGACAAGATATCTCGGACTCTTCGGATAGAAATTAAATCCCAACAGGTCTGCACCCATATCAATCGCAGCTACAGCATCCTGATGATTAGTAATACCACAAATTTTAACTTTCGTTATCAACATATCTGTATCTGATACTTTTCTTCACGAAAATCTACACTATTAACTATTTGAAATCTCAACTAATTTCTCCAAACAATCCAGGGCCTTTCCATCGCTGATAGAAGTTTCCGCCAGTTCAATCCCAGCAGCAAAATCATCAGCCAGACCACCGGCGATAATAGCGGCAGCAGAATTTAGAATAACAATATCTTTGCCTACTCCGGTTTCTTCCGAGTTTAATATATCCCTTATCATCCCGGCACTTGTCTTTGCATCGGTCGCTCTCAAAGAGTCAATATCGGCCGGTTTGAAGCCCAGATCCGCAGGATTAATTCCCTTGCTTGTGATGTGGCCGTCTTTAAGTTCCAGTATCTTAGTGACTCCTGCCGTGCTTATTTCGTCCAATCCGTTACTATGAACAACTAATGCAAACCGGGTATCCAGCATCTTAAGGGCCTCGGCCATCATCTCCATCAGTCCTTCCTCGGCAACTCCCAAAACTAAAGCCGGTACGTCAGCGGGATTAGCCAAAGGGCCTAAAATATTAAAAACAGTCCTAAAGCCGAGACTTTTGCGTATCGGCTGGACATATTTCATCGCCGGATGGAACATCGGGGCGAACATAAATCCGACACGCGCTTTTTTGATACATTGAGCCACAACTTCCGGTCCCGGGTCAATCTTGACACCTAATTCCTCAAGGACATCGGCCGATCCGCATTTGCTGGTTATCGCGCGGTTGCCGTGTTTGGCCACATATACTCCTGCACCGGCGGCAACTAATGCGGCTGCCGTGGAGACATTGAAGGTTTTTACGGCCGCTCCACCTGTTCCTACAACATCAACCAGGTTCTCGATGCCGGGTTCGACTTTAACAGCGTGACGCCGCAGGGATTTAGCTAATCCCGCAACTTCCGGTGCCGTCGGCCCTTTAACGCGCATAGCCGTCAGAAACGCCGCAATTTGAGCCTCAGGTACTTCGCCTTCAAAAACAATATCCAACAATAATGTAGCCTCTTCAAAGCTCAAACTCTCACCCTGCAACAACGGATTAATATATTCGGTTATTGTCGCCATTCTCAATTCCTTTATGATATCTCGTATCTCATTCCTTACGTCACGTTATGAGTTCTTTGTGCTTCGGCTATTGATAAAATGTTTTCGATTATCCTACCGCCGGCGGGAGTCAGGATGCTTTCCGGATGGAACTGCACGCCGAATACCGGAAGCTCTTTATGCCGGACGCCCATCACAATACCGTCGAACTCGGCGGTTTTTTCCAGGCAATCCGGCATTTCGACAGCAACCAGACTGTGATAGCGACCCGCCTGTAAAGGATTTTCTATCCCGGCAAAAATATCCTCGCCGTTGTGTGTCACCCGGGAGGGTTTGCCGTGCATTGGTTTCGGTGCATGGCCGATCTTACCGCCGAAATGCTGCACAATCACCTGATGACCTAAGCACACACCCAATATTGGTAATTTATCCTTGAAATATCCCACCGCTTCAAGCGAGACGCCCGCCGAATCCGGCGTCCCCGGTCCCGGAGAAATCACAAGTAAATCCGGATCAAACTCATCGGCTACGCGTTTGAGTTCCTCAAGCTTGGTGTCGGCACGGTAAACCCTGGCCTGACAGTTACGTTTACAAAAATCATCCACCAGATTGTACGTGAACGAATCGAAATTATCGATAAACAAAACTTTTCTACCGGCTTGTTCCATAAGATTTTGTCCCTTTTTTGCATATCATATATAAACCCCGCAATAAATTGCGGGGCTAAATATATTTTTATTTTCCGCGAATCGCACGCAGGCACGATCCGGCTTTATGTTCGGTCTCCTCGAATTCGGTCTTGGGGACACTGTCGTGTACGATACCCGCACCGACTCGGATATAAGCCGTATGGTCCCTGACCTGAAGGCTTCTTATAGTGATACAGCTATCGAACTGTCCATCGACAGTCAGATAACAGACGGCCCCGCCGTAATAGCCTCGCTTGGTTTTTTCCAATAAACGAATCAGTTTCATCGCTTCGATTTTCGGAGCTCCCGTCAATGTCCCCATATTCATCGTGGCAAGATACGCGCTGAGGGCATCCAATCCATTTGCAAGCCTGCCTTTGACATTGCTGACTAAATGTTGTACCGACTCGTATTTTTCCACCGTCAGAAGCTCGGTCACAACCCGGCTGCCGGGTTCCGCTACGCGGGCGATGTCATTGCGTGCCAGATCGACGAGCATCATGTGCTCGGCCAATTCCTTACGGTCGATTTTTAGCTCCGCCTCGTACCGAAAATCCGTATCGGGATCGATTGCCCCTGCGAGCCGTCCTCTGGGCTTGGTCCCGGCGATAGGACGAATTTCCACACTGCGGTTTTCGGTGCCGCTGACCTTTAAATTCAGTTCCGGACTGGAACCCATCAGGATGGTATTCTGGGTATTGAGATAAAACATATAAGGCGACGGATTCAATTCCCTCAGCCGTTTATAAACATCCAAAGGTTCATCCGGACAAGGCTCGGTTATCGTCCGGCTTAAAACCACCTGGAAAATATCGCCGTCGATAATATGCTTTTTGGCGCTTTTAACCATCCCTTCGTACTCGTCCTGGTTGGTATCACTCGATGCGGTCGTTAATGAGCCTTCATATTTTTGCCCATGTGGTGTATCGAATCGGGCGATATTGAAATAATAATCGAAGCTGTCCTGAGCCTCGTCCACTGCTTCTTCGCGGTCGCCGTTTGTTATAATACAATTGACAATCACATAGCCCTGGCCGCTGGCATGATCCATTAAAAAGATATTGTCGGCGAAATACAGCTCATAATCGGGATTCTCTAACAGGTCGTCTTTACTGGCCGGTAGCTTTTCAAACTGGTCGATGAAATCGTAACTCAGCGCTCCGAGCAATCCGCAGGTAACTCGGAACGGTTTGCTTGCCAATTTGAAGGCAAAAGCCACCGCCCGTAAGACGTCCATCTGGTTGATACTCTTGAGCCGGCTCTGTTCATCGACAACTTTTTGCTCTTGTTTTATTCGGCCGATAATCGCTTCGGGTCCGAATTCGGCCGTCTCGCAAAAGCCGAATCTTTCCTGAGCTTTTTCGCCCAAATAGCTTAATATTCGCCTGCCGGTCCCACTCAAAGCCTGAATCTTAAAATCTGCACCGGTACCGGCAAGATAAAGTGCCGGTTTGGCCGTACCGAAGCTGATTACTCCCGGAGCGCCGGGGCCGGACAAGTGCTCTCTGGATTCGAATAGACAGCAGTTTTTGGCCCGGCCGTAGTCACTGAGCTTGGCGAAAAAATCGACCGGCTCGGCAATTTTAATCTGCTTGACAATCGGTATTATCTGCCCCGGCCGGGCATTGTTAATTATCTGCCTGTAATGTTCCATATTCTCTACCTCGTATCGCCATCTTTTAGCCGTTATTCACTAAAAACACAAATAAAAAAAACGCAGCCTGTTTTTTTCCAACAGGCTGCGTTCTCCATACAACATTATTTTTTCTACAGCAAATTACCGCTTGCCTGTCGGAATTTATCCTTCAGGCCACCACCAACCATTGGTATTTTTGCGGTTAATCTGCTTCATAATGGTAATATTAGACCATTATTCTTCCATTTTGTCAAGGGAAATCATAAGAAATTTGAACAAATTCTTTTATATACCCTACAATTAATTTTCCGTAAGTACCGGATAAATTGTTGCCGTATTCTGATAAACCTTAGGTGGTTGCATAGAAGTCCTCGGATTATTGATGTCGCTGGTGAAAGTTTCAATATTATTCTTACAACTTTGGATCGAACTTTCTAAATTTTTCACCTCACTTTGCAGATTTCCACGTTTGTTGAATAAATACAGAAATTCCTGCTCTCTGGTACGAATCTGCTCGGTAATCTTCCTGCGTGCTTCAAGACCACTCAATTCTATCATAAGCTCGATATACATATCATCAAGTTTATCCTTGTCACGTAGATTCGGCTCATTCCGATACTTCTCAATAGTCTTAAGCTTTTCTCGAATACCGGCCAATTCAATATCAAGCGCATTAAGTGTTTTGTCCATTTCAACGACACTCGCTTTCGCCAGGTCATACGCTTCACCATCATCAGAGAACCGGTGAGTAGCATCCTTAATACCTTGATAACTCTGTTCAACCTCTTTTAGCTCTTTGTGTTTTTCCGGAAGCTCTTTCTTTGCATTGACCAATTTCTGCTGGTATTCACTTATTGCCTGTTTGTAGTTGGACAAACTCTTTTCAACATTTTTATTGAGACCATCTATATATGCCTGAACCATTAATTTGGCATCTTTTTCGCTTGTTGCATACAGCCATGTGGAATAATAAAAAGGAATACGTTCAGGGGATTCTATCCTGGCTATTAATTCTGTCTTGAAAAACTCCTGTTGTTCCTTTGAAAATTTCTTTGAAATTGGACTATCTAATATCCTGTCCATCACACGTGTTGCAGAACCAGATTGGGGATAATCCTCATGAAGCAGAATCTTTGCAACGTACGAAGGTTTGACAGGCCCGGGATCTCTATAATAAATCGGTTTGTCATCATCTGTTTTTCCTACAACAATAGTCCATATCATAGTCTCAATACTGGTTTCAAATTTCAACTCTGTTTTCGATTCATTTGGCTCGGCAGACCACACCGGCAGAAAAATACAGGTTAAGATAATGATAATCACAAGCTGAATATTTTTTGAATTAATCATTTTTGTCTCCTTTTATTACCTTGTCATTCCCGCGAAGGCGGGAATCCATTCAACCAAAATACTAATAGATCCCTGCTTTCGCAGGGATGACACATCGGGGCTTCTAATTATTGAATTTTCACTTTTATTTTTTCCGCTGCAGGTGTCCGCGGATACGCTTGGGCAATATAACGATACTGCTGCTCTACAATCTCCTTAGCATCGGGATAATCTACTAAAAGCTCCGTCGCCGCTAACAACCGGGCGGCATTGGCCGATTCGGTAATACTCCTTTCAATCTCCTCGAAACTGATCTTGGTTTTTTGGGGTCTGTTAATTTCCCGCCATACAATCGAAGTTGTTACCACAATCAAAATACCCGCAGCAACAGCGGCGTATCGGAACCAGTGGATTTTCCTCGGCTTTGGTCGGGCTGGTTTCTTTACAGCTTCCGTTTCTTTTAGGCCATTTTCCCAAACAACGGTCGCAAGATCGAGTGTTTTTTGCAATGCTGTCAGTAACTTCCGGCAATTTTCGCATGTTTCTATATGCTCCGTTACTTCACTCGATTGCCCGGGGGAAAGTTCGCCATCGGCGTAATCGACCAACATTTCCCGAATATCTTCACACAATTTTCTCGTCATGGCTCAACACCTCGTTCCAGTAATCGTTTAGCGAGAACCAACCTCGCATCCCGCAACCAGCCTCTTATAGTGGATGATTTCACTTCCAATATTCGGCCGATCTCTTTCGAATCCAAATCACAAAAATATCTCAGTACCACCGGCCCTAACAAAGATTCATCCAATTTTTGTAAACTCTCTCGCACAATCTCAAGCTCCTCTGCCAAAACTGCTTTTTTATCCGTCTGACATATTTTATGCTGCTGGCGTCTTTTCAGGATTTCTCCGGCCTTCCGGCGAAAACTCCGCCGCCTGCGATGCTCGGCCAAGCATTGGTTGATTGTTACCCTTATCAGCCACCGAACGCATTCCTGCTTTGTACCGAACTTTTGGGATTGTCTTAACGCCCTTATTGAGACATCCTGCAGCACATCTTCGCAATCGGCAACGTTCAATCCCATCCCGGCGATGACCCGTTTTAGCCGCCCAAACTCGGCTAAGAATATATCTACAAGATTTAATTCCAATATCTTCTCGTCCGCAGGGAGATTTTCCAAAACCGTAAAATCCGCAATTATTTCATTCACTTGACTTCTCTTTACTCCGCGAAGTATTTCACATTTCTAAGATTATAATGCGCAGGGATACAGAAGTGTTGGCTAAAATCTGATTATTTTTCGTGAAAATGGCAACTAAAATCAATCCGACGATAGCCGCGAATCGCCTATTTTATGACGCCCTTTTTGAGAATGATATTGGCATAAAGGGCTTTTTCGCTGGTGGCGACGACGGCGTAGGCATCCTGCGCCCTGTCGTAGAAAGCGAACCTCTCGACGAACTCGAAATCGGTGAACCTTTCGCCGCTTGCCTTTATTATCTTACTGTACTCTTCCCAGATGGTCGGTTTGGTGTTGTCACCCGGAACCACGCTCATCAGCGCCACCGGCTGCTCTACATAAATATCCAGCGGGAAAAACTTCAGAACCGCTTGAAGAATCTCAGGCACGCCATGTCCGTCGCACCGGATGAGCCTTTGTGCCACGTTGGCGGCGGGGAAATTGCCGTCGGCCAACACGATTTCATCACCGTGTCCCATTTCCATAAGAACGTACATCAGTTCAGGGGATATTACATCAGGAATATTCTTAAGCATCTGTCTTCACCTTTCAATAAATCATTTCCCCCGCCATCCTTATGTGTTTCCAAATTAGCCGAACTTGATATATTCGTCAAGCCTAATCCAGGCGGGAAAAATTCACGGAATATCGGGAGTATCCAAGTTTTTTTGACGGGAAAATCTACTTGACGCTGGTTCAAAGAGGCCTTATTGTGTCATGGTTTATATAGCTCTGAACTGCCGCAATGCTCAGATAAAATGAAAATTTTATTCAATAAAGGGATTAGAAATGGCAGAGACACCTTCCTCCGGCAATCAAGGAACAAAACATGCATTAGTGCCGCTCAATATCCTCTGGCCCTTCATTCTTCTAACCAGTCTATTTGCCTGGTGGGGACTGGCCAACAACATGACCGACACGCTGTTAGCGGCATTCAAGCGTATCATGAGCATGACGGACACCAAGACGGCATGGATCCAGGTGGTCTGCTATTTCGGCGGGTACGGAGTGATTGCTTTTCCCGCCGCTATCTACATCAAGAAATTCAGTTATAAATCTGGCGTACTATTGGGACTGGGACTATATGTTCTCGGTGCCCTGAGTTTCTACCCGGCAATGCTCAGCCATACTAATCATCCACAGTTAACCTACTATTTTTTCCTGTTGGCGATATGGATACTTTTTGGTGGTTTGTCATTCCTGGAAACGGCAGCCAATCCGTATATCGTAGCCATGGGGCCGGAAGAAACGGGCACCCGGCGTTTGAATCTGGCCCAGTCATTCAATCCGTTAGGCTCGATCGCAGGGATTATTGTCAGCCAGTTCTTTATCCTCAAGCATCTTGGCAAAGCCACGGCCGAAGACCGTGCCGCCATGGATTCCGCCACTCTGGAAATACTGCAGCGCCAGGAATTACACGCAGTCACGATGACCTATGTGGTTGTCGGACTGATCCTGTTAGCAACGTGGGTCGCAATTTTACTGACGAAGATGCCTAAAGCCTACGAGGAAGACAAGCGAATCGACTTTATCGGCACGCTCGGCCGGCTGATTCGCAATCGCCACTACATGTGGGGCGTCGTAGCGCAGTTCTTCTACGTCGGGGCCCAGATCGGCGTCTGGTCGTTTACGATCCGCTATGTCATGCAGGAATTGAATCTACAGGAAGTTGCCGATGCCGCCGGCGAAGGAGTCACGGCCGAAAGTCTCGGTAGTAAGTGGTATCTGGCGGGTATTATCATTTTTGTGTTATCGCGATTCGTCTGTACCTGGTTGATGAAGTTCGTCACGCCGGGTCGTCTGCTGGCATACCTCTCGGCGATCGCCATCGGCTTGTGCTGTATTGTCGCTTTGGGCGGTGGTATTGTAGGTTGTGTTGCCCTTGTCGGTATCTCCGGCTGTATGTCGTTGATGTTCCCGACAATCTTCGGCCTGGCCGTTCGCGGGCTTGGAAACGATACTAAATTGGGCGGAGCCGGCGTAATAGCGGCAATTGCAGGCGGAGCGGTCCTGACACAGATTCAGGGCGTGGTCTCCGATAAGACAGAGAGCATAAATCTTGCATATTTTGTACCGCTGGTCGCCTTTGTCGTTATCGCATACTACGGAGCGGTTGCCTGCCGCAAGGACCTGCCGGTAAAAATTGCAAAGTAACTTCACCGGCAGACTGCTAATAAAATAAAGTCATTTGTATTAAAAAGACCTCTTCCGAATCGAAGGGGTCTTTTTTATCTCCGCTCTGCACTTTTTTTGTAAGAATACAAGTTTTTCAAAAAGAAAATATTCTATTTGTTGACGGGCCTTTATTTTCCTGATATGATAAGTGTCCAGTTGGAATTTCGAGACCGCACAGTCATCGCGGCAGTCAGGTTCCCTGAATATGCACAAATTAACTGAAAAAACAAAAATTTCGACGTAGGTACGAGTGAAAGTTATTGCTGTTATACCGGCTCGATACAGTTCGACAAGATTGGCCGGTAAAGTTCTCGCCAAAGATACCGGCAAATTCCTCATCCAGCACACCTACGAGCAGGCCTGCAAGGCAAAACTGCCGGAAAAAGTTATAATCGCCGCCGATGATGAAAAAATCGTTGCCGCGGCTAAATCTTTCGGAGCGGATTGTGTCTTAACCTCGGTCGAGCATAAAAGCGGCACCGACCGAATCGCCGAAGCTGTTGCGGAATTGGACGCCGATATAGTTGTAAACATCCAGGCCGATGAGCCGGAAATCGATCCGGCTTATATCGATAAGGTCGCACAACTGCTCGTTGATAATCCAGATTATCCGATGTCAACTTTGGCTGCGCCAATTAAAACCGCCGCAGATGTCGCGAATCCGAATATTGTAAAAGTGATTGTATCGTCGTGCGTTGTGCGTGATGCGTCGTGCGAAGAAAATACGCAATACTCAAAACGCAATACGCAAAACGATGTCGCTCAGGCAATCTACTTCTCCCGCTCAGTCATACCTTACGACAGGCAGAAAGAAGGTATAGGAGAATTAAATCTATATCTCCGGCATCTGGGGATTTACGCCTATCGCAAGGATTTTTTGCTAAAGATAACAAAACAACCGCAGACACCATTGGAGAAAATCGAAAAACTCGAACAATTACGGGCGATTGAAAACGGCTACGGGATCTTAGTCGGCAAGGTCGAGCACACAACCGACGGTATCGACACACCCGAACAATACACGGAATTTGTAAAAAGATATAAAAATATCCACAAAAGATAGAAAGAATGATAAACAAGAAAACTGTTTTTGTTTTAGGTGCCGGAGCAAGTTGCCCGTATGGTTATCCATCAGGCGCGTGCCTTAGAGAACTGATATGCTTTGACGGAGGTTTTTATAAAGATTATTTGAATTATTATAATCGAAATAAATTAGATACTAATAAGGCGGAGATAAATCGCTTTATAAAAAGTTTTAAAGATTCAAACATCAAGTCAATAGACGTATTCATGGCTAATAATCCGACTATTGCTCCAACTGGAAAATATATAATTGCTTATGAAATTTTTAGAGCAGAAAGAAATAGTCGTTTTGGAGAAGAAGCGAAAAGAGAACAAGAACGATTAGAAGACCTTCAGAAAACCTCTAATCATAAAAGCTACCTATGGGGAACAGCAGGCTTCCAAGGTGGAGATTGGTATTTTTACTTATATAATCGAATTCTTGAGGGATTAATTGGCAACGATGCTCTTCCAGATTTCTCTAATGACAATATTACATTCATTACATTTAACTATGATAGATCATTGGAGCAATTTCTATATAATTCTCTTCAATGTTTATATTCTGAAGTACCTGAAGATAAGATTATACAGATCCTAAAAAAATTGAAGATAATTCACGTTTATGGCCAGATTGCACCTCTTAAATGGCAAAACCAAAATGATTATGTTGATTACAAACAACAAATAGATGAGCCATTATTAGAATGCACAGCTAAGAATATCGAAACAATATACGAAGTAAAAGAAAATCCGGAACTGCAAGAAGCGCAAAAACTTCTTAGTCAAGCCGAACAGATATTATTTCTTGGTTTTGGATATGCGCCAGAAAATATGGAAATCCTAAAATTGCCGGACAGAACCCACAAAGCAACTTCGATTTATGGAACTGCTTTAGGTTTGGAAAGTAAAGAAAAATATGACATTCGAAGAAGAATTAAAAAGTGGCTGCCAGTCGAACATCTTGATCAGATAGAAATCGGTTACTTAAAAAGTTCAGACAATATGGATTGCCTTAAGTTATTGAGAAATTATTTATAATTGTAGGGTGGGCTTCATTCGACCTGAGCTCATGGCCGAAGGTTAGCCCACCGAATCAAAAAAGATTGGATTCCCGCTTTCGCGGGAATGACAAGCAGGAGTATAAATGACAAAAGAAAACAAAGACCTATTAGCATCAGTAAGTGATATTTCAACCGAGAGTGAATTTTTCTCACCTATGCCGGATGGTTACAAAAAAGGCAAGACCCGATACGTATTCGTGATGGGTACGGTCATGAGCGGCTTAGGCAAAGGGATATTTTCTTCCTGCCTTGCCAAGCTGCTGCAGGATAAGGGCCTCAAAGTCGCACCCATCAAGCTCGAAGGTTATCTTAACGTCGATTCCGGCACGCTCAATCCCTTCCGGCATGGCGAGGTCTTTGTATTAGACGATGGTATGGAATGCGACATGGACCTCGGCACCTACGAGAGAATGCTCGACCAGAAACTGACCCGGGTGAATTTCGCCACAAGCGGGCAGATTTTCAGCTCAGTCCTCAATAAGGAACGGCACGGCGATTACTTAGGCAGAGACGTCCAGATGATTCCGCATGTCACCGGCGAAGTGAAGCTGAAACTGAGGCAATTGGCAATGGAATCAAAGGCCGATGTAGTCTTTGTCGAAATCGGCGGAACGGTCGGCGATTTGGAGAACGCATACTTTATCGAAGCGACGCGGGAGCTGGCCTACGAAGAAGGGCCGAACAGCAGTTGTTTCGTGGCCCTGACCTATATCCTGGAGCCGAAAACCTTAGGCGAGCAGAAATCGAAGGCGGCGCAATTAGGCATCAAGCAGCTTATGCAGTGCGGCATTCAGCCGGATATTATCGCCTGCCGGGCGGGCAGTCCCGTCAATGAAAAGGCCCGGCAGAAAATCAGCGTTTACAGCAATGTCCCCTTCGGGAGAGTAATCAGTTTAGCCGATTCAGACAGTATATATATGATACCGGCAATGCTCCGGGAACATAAGCTCGATTTCCAGGTCCTGCACCTGCTGAAAATCGAGGACAGGATTAACCTTGCAAACGAACGCAAGGCCTGGGGCAAATGGTGCGACTTCACCGACAAAATGGAATCCCTCAGCCGCGATGTGACCATCGGCATTACCGGCAAATACACGACCGTCCGTGACAGCTACGCATCCATAATTAATGCTTTGGAACACGCCGGCATCGCCTTGGGCTGCAAGATAAAAATCGAATGGATCGAGACGTCTAATATCTCCGATAAAAACGTTGCTGAGAACCTGCGCGACGTTGATGGAATCATTGTCCCCGGCGGATTCGGCACGCGCGGCACCGAGGGAAAAATAGCCTGTATCAAATATGCAAGGGAAAACAATCTGCCGTATCTCGGGCTGTGTTTCGGCTTCCAGATGGCCGTGATTGAATTCGCCCGCAACGTCTGCGGCATCAAAGAAGCCAACAGCACGGAAATCAAGCCCGGCTGCTCCGAGCCGGTAATCGATATTCTGCCGGAGCAGAAAGAAATAGAAGGTCTCGGCGGGAATATGCGCCTCGGGGGACATGACATCGAGCTTAAAAAGCAGACAATGGCATGGAAGCTCTTCGGGAAAAAAGATTCAGTCAGAATGCGGTTCAGACATCGCTACGAAGTGGACCCGCGATATATCGAATATCTTGAAAAGGCCGGTCTGGTCTTTTCCGGTAAGGCCCCGAATCAGCCGATTATGCAGATACTGGAGCTTCCCTCCCATCCGTTCTTTATGGGCACCCAGGCGCATCCCTGCCTGACGTCCCGGCCGCTGCGGCCGCAGCCGATGTTTGTCGGCCTTGTCTCGGCGGCGTTACAAAGACATTACCCGAAGGAAAATCTGCCGGATTGCATCCAGGCCGTTGAAAAGTATGCTTTGGTGGGTGGCAGCCACTGATTGTGCGAAGTGGATGATTCCAAAGAAAATGGTGCGAATAATCGCACCCTAAAGCTCATCAGGTGACGTGGATTCCTTCTTTTGCTCATCGAGCTCTTTTTGCAGTCTTTTATTTTCCTCTTTTAACGCTTCGATTTCCTTTTGTAGTATGGAATTTCTCGCGATAACATTATCTACTACATCTTCAACCTGTTTCCTGAGATTTCGTCGTGACTCTTCCTGCCAGGTCCTTATCTGCTCCTTATATTCCGAAATGGTTTTTTCCAAATCGTCAACCCGCTGCTGTTGCACTCCCTTGAGGCTTTTTATCTCCCAGTCACGCTGCCTTAAATCCTCCTTTAGTTTTAAATTCTCGGCGGCAACGACCCTGCTCATTTTTACACTTATAGGCTCCTGTTGTGCACAACCGGCGGTCAATACGATGAAAATTGCGACTATTAAAATGAAATATCTAAGCATCAGCGCTTTCATTACACCGTCCTTTCACAGGAATTATCGCTTTTTATTCGAAAAGCACATTCAATCTTTCTTTTTCCTTATTACTAATGTTGTTCTTATCCGTCCATACCGCAAGATCGAGACTATTTCTGCAGGTGCATTTTTGACTGATAAGCTCATGCCGGCCGGATAAAACAGCCTCTATTAATTTAAGGCAATTTTCAGTTGCTGTTTGCAAATTTTCAATGATTTCCTTGAGCAGGGTCTGTTTGTCCCCGTCTTCTTCATGCGGTTTCCAGCAGTCGTAGTCACTGGCCATAGCAATCAGTGCATAACACATCTGTGCTTCCCTGGCTAATTTCGCTTCCGGTATTGCAGTCATACCTATCAGGTCGGCGCCCCAGGCCCGGTGCATCAGCGATTCTGCCTTAGTGGAAAATTGAGGCCCTTCCATGCAAACGTATGTGCCTTTCGGATGTGTTTTAGTATTAATTTTTTTCGCCGTATCGATAAGCTTGTCCCTTACTCGCCGGCAGGTCGGCTCAGACATTTCGCAGTGAACCGCACCGAAACCTTCGAAAAAACTGTTCGTCCTTTTAAATGTCTTGTCGATAAACTGGTCCACAATAACCAAGTCACCGGGAGCGATTTTGTCCTGAAGCGAACCCACCGCCCCACTGCTTATCAAAGTGCGGACGCCGAGCTTTTTCAGGGCGAAAATATTTGCCGCAAACGGTACTTCACTCGGCGAATATTTATGCCCGGCGCCATGGCGATTCAGGAACGCGATTTTTCTTTGGCCGAACTTACCTACCATAATTTTTGCACTCGGCCTGCCGAAAGGCGTATCGACATCGTGTAACCGGGCATCCGTTATATGTTCAGCCAACGCATCGCCAAGTCCCGTCCCGCCGATGATTCCAATCAGTTCTTCTGCCATTGTTCTGCATCTCCATTACCAAAATTAATGAACATAGTAATTTCTTTCATCCCCATTTGCAATATATTCGGCAATATTTATCAATCCAGCCGTACAACCAGCTCCCGGAACGCAGTTGTACAATAAGTATATAAGCGATATAATACGGTCAGCCCAAAAACAGCGCCACAAGGATCAATGTATGGGAAAATTCAAAATTCATCTCAAGCCGTTGTTGTTCGTGATATTGATTTTCCTCCTGATTGCAGGAATTTTCCTGTCGAAAGAAAAAACATACGATTGGATTTTCATTTACTATATGTCTTACGATAATGATCTGAGTGGATTCGGCGAGACTATCCTCGGTAATCTTCAAAAAGGAATTGTGAATTCGAAGATTGCCGTAGTAGTTCAGGCGGATTTTTCCGACAGCAAAGGCATGAAGCGAATCGCTTTGTGTCAAGCTCTCGGAAAATCAAAAAGAAAAGAAATTCTCATAAAGAGCGAGGATAGTGCCGACCCGGCCGAATTAAAAAAATACTTCGAATGGATCCAACAAAACTATAAGGCCAAAAACTACTGCATTATCTTCCTAAATCACGGCGGAAAACTAAACGATATGTGCCTGGACCAAAAGCCGTTCCGGGACCAAAATAAAAACAAACAATTCCTTTCCGGCAAATGGCTCCCCGCAACAGAGACCGGCAAAATACTGACGGATTTCAACGGGAAAGTGGACGGCAAAGTAAGGTTGCTTTTTCTCCAGCAATGCGGCCGGGCTACAATCCAAAATCTTTACAATTTTACCGATGCCGCTGAATATATCATGGCATCACCGGTGACGGTCGGTGCACCGAATACATACTATACTAAAACAATAAAATCTGTGGCTGGCGATCCGAATGTCACAGGCACAAAAATCGCCAAAATAATCATGCAGGAAGATGAGCATTACACTTTTTATACTTTGATTGAAAACAGCGAACTAATAAATCTCCCTGAAAGATTTTCACCCGTCCTCACTTCTTTTGCACAGAATGCAAGTCTGAAACCACCCCAATCCTGCAGGCCTGTATTCGAATTCGAGGGCGAGAAGTTTTATGATTTGGTATCGTTTTTTCAGGCACTTAGCTCGGCCAATAATAATATTGCCGCAAAAGAATTACAGGATTTCTTTGACTGGTGCGACAATCGTCTTATCGTTAGCAAAGCGATAAAAAATCCTGACGTTCCTGCCGTATCTTCTTATTGCGGCCTTTCAATTTATATCCCATCGGACCAAAACGACATCGGACGCTATGACTTTCTGCCGCTATATCAACAAACCAATATCGAGAATGGCATGCAGGCGAACTCTTTCCAAGGGTAGGATTTATAGTTACAAATCTCCGGTGGAAGTCAAGCAATGTGGTGAAGTTCTATAACAAGCGCGGCAAAGCAGAGCAATGGATCAAAGAGGGCAAATACGCATTGAACTGGACTCGACTTTCATGCCACGATTTTATTGATAATCAGATTCGTCTTCAATTGTTTGCATTAGCTTACAATCTTGGTAATTTTTTGAGAAGTTTAGCTTTGCCCAAGAAGATTAAGGACTTGTCGTTTAGAACACTCCAGGTGAAAATGATAAAGATCGGAGCCAAAGTAGTAAGGCATTCGAGATATGTGATATTTCAGATAGCAGAGGTAATGGTATCGAGATTGTTGTTCCTTGATATTCTTGAATGCATTGGTCGTCTGAGACCTGTTCCAATTGGGTACGCCTAATGCCAATAATTGCTGAAAAACTTGATTTGAGATGGAGACACTGGTTGCAGTATGTTCCAAAACTGATCATGAGCAGGTAAATTCATATTTTTCCACCTATTCTGACTGAAAACCTTCCAGTAACAGCGATAAAGCTGGCAAATTCAATACAGATTTGTTATTTTGTTGAAAACTAGGCTTAGAGGCATAGCTGAGCAAGAAAATATAAAGTTATATGGGAAATCTCAGATTAGACTAATTTGCATAAAACCGTTGGATATTAAGGATCTATTGTGTGTTTTAGAAAAAATGGTAAGTTAGCGAAGGTTATAGGTAAGCCTACACGAGACGAAGGAGAATGACGATGGATACTATGTTTGGCATAGATAAAATTTTTGAGATGGCCAAAAATATCGAGCTCGACGGCGCACAATTCTATCGACTAGCAGCGGAAAAGACATCAAACGAAGACATAAAGCAAGTGCTGCTTGACCTTGCCGCCATGGAGGACGGACATCTCAAGATATTTGAGCAAATGAGAAAGGAATTCAGCGAACAAAACAAAAATAAAAATCTCTTCTCTGCTGATAATCAGATAGCTTTGTATCTAAAAACCATGGTCGATGGTCTAGGGAGCGAGCGTATTAAAAGCCCACTTGAGAAACTCTCTGGCAATGAGACAATAAAGGAAATTCTCGAGATAGCGATTGATGGAGAAAAGGCTTCTATGTTATTCTACATCGGCTTGAAGGAACTTGTTCCAAATAGGGCAAACAAGGATGAGATTGAGGCCATCATAAAAGAGGAATTCAGCCACCTTGTTGCTTTAAATTTGAATCTGACTGTTTTAAGGTAGCTATGTAACTCCTTGATTGAGATGCATCGTCGATGACCTGCCCCTTATGGTTCTATATTTCAAAAAAAAGTATTGGTTATAAACAACCCATATTTGACAATTCAAGAGATATTGACCATCTCAGGCCCGGATATGCTTGTTCCGATTCAATAAATTGAAGAGACAGGCGACAATCATCAGAGCCGCCGTCCCTACAGCGCCGATAATTATCCCGTCAAGGTTACACTGTGCCCAGGCCCAGGAATCGGGCAAGTCCCGAGCGAAAGTCCCCCAACTGATAACAGCAATACTTACTACGATTGAAGCAAGTCCCTGCCATAAACGGAGCCGAACCCGAAGTAAAGAAAGAATAAACAGACCTAAAATCCCTCCGCCGAAAATTCCGGAAATCTGCCACCATACATCCAGCGCACTTTTCGCCCGGATCATTAATACTGCAAATCCTATCCCCAATAGTCCCCAAACAACAGTTGCCAGGCGTAAATATAACACGCTGGCCCGCTCTCCGATATCCGGTTTAAAATATCTCTTGTGGAAATCCAAAAGCATAACTGTCGCCGAGCAATTCAATGCCGAATCGACGGTACTCATTGCGGCGGCCATAATAGCGGCAATAATCAATCCCTTAAGACCGGTCGGCACTGCCGTCGCAATAAAGTGCGGAAAAACCTCATCGCCTTTGGTGATACCCGCCTGTGCGAGTGTATCTCCCTGAGAGTAAAAGGCAAAAAGGGTCGTTCCGATATAAAGAAAAACCGCCGTAAGTGGAATATAAATCAACATCGCAATCCAGATCGAGCGTTTCGCCGCACGTTCGGTCGGAACGGAGGAATATTTCTGGACATAGTTCTGGTCGGCCAAAAGATTCCGCAGATTTTCCGTGATTCCATAGATAATCATCACCCAGATCGTTCTGGAAGACAGTGACAGGTCCCAACTGCCGAAGCTGAATTTATTTGCATCGAAAGCTGATTGTATTAAAGGTTCCGGTCCGGCGAAAACTTTCACCGACAAACTGACGGCACAAAAGGCGATACCTGCAATCATAATTACCGACTGCATCACGTCCGTCCAAATCACCGCCTCCATCCCACCCAGCAGCGTATAAATAATCGTAATAAGGCCGATGACAATAATCACAATACAAATATTCCATGGGACAAAGGTGCTAAGCAAAAGGCTAACCAGATAGAGAATGACTGCGATGCGTCCGACCATATACAGCAGGAACGACAGTGCGGCATAAATTCTTCCCCAGGGACCGAGTCTTTCCTCCAGGAAACTGTAAACAGAAATCAGCCTCGTTTGACGATAATACGGCACTGCGTATTTACAGACCAGCCATGCAACAGGGAAAATACAAAGAGCGAAAATTATCGGATGCCAGTTGGAATCGAAGGCTTTCCCCGGCGTGGCGATATAGGAAATGCTGCTGGTATATGCGCTCATCACAGCCAGGCCGGCCGCCCATGCGGGGATTGAACGGCCTGCAACCATAAACTGGTCCGCCGTTCGACACTTGCGGACGTAGTAAATCCCCATTCCAATCAGCACACAACTATAGAGGACAAGAATTGCTATATCAACTGCACCAAGGCTTGCCGGCATTTATTTGACCTATATAAAACTTCTATTTTTTAGGATTAATTCCCAGCTCTTTTACATACAGCTCTATCACCTCGTGTTCGGCCCGGCGAAAACGATGAAACGGCTCAGCCAGAAAATCACTGCAGATTCCGACGCACGAAAGCGCGCACTTCAAACCTTTAAGCAAGCTCGACTCATAGCGTCCCACGTGATAGACAGCCGCATTAAATTCCATCACTTTTTTATGCAGTTCCTCAACTTTCTGCAGGTCTTTCGAGCAAGCTGCGTTGTACAGCTCGACATAAAGCTCCGGGATAAGATTGGCCCCTCCACAGATACCGCCGTGCCCGCCTAACAGAATGACTTCGGCCAGCAGTTCCTCCCGGCCCATAAGAAGTGAAAAGTCGGGATGGTCTTTAAGCAGTGACTGAAGCCGGCGGAAATAGACCATATTTCCGGAGCTGTCCTTTATTCCCACAATACCGGGATATTCTGCGGCAGCCCGAATCGTCTCCGGCTCAAAAACCAGCTTGGTGTAACTCGGCATATTGTACAGAAACAGCGGCAGCGGCAATTCACGTGTCAAATGATCGAGGTATTCGAGAAGCTCCGACTGCCCGGCTGGAAAATAATACGGCGGGGCCAGAACAATCGCCTGAGCGCCGGCATCTTCGGCCTTGTGGGAAATATTTATCGATTCCACGAAAGACGTATCGGTGATACCCACCAAAACAGGAATCCGTCCTTTAACCAGTGCACAGACACGTTGAATTAGTTCATTTCGCAGCCGATAGCTTAAGCTCGGCGCCTCACCGGTAGTCCCCAGGATAAACAAACCGTGAACTCCACCAGCGAGAATATGTTCAATTAACCTTTCAAGACCGGCAACATCGAGGTTATCGCGGTCCAGCAACGGAGTGACCATTGGGACAATAATTCCTCGCAGCGGCTTTAAGAATTCAAATGATTCTGTTTCCATTTTTCATAAGATACTCGAACTTGCGAACAAATACCAAAAAATAAAACTAACATCGCCAAACTTCAACCTTAAAAACCACAACAATTGTTGTATAATCGGATACATGAGTTTGGAAGATGATATTAAAAAAAAGGCAATCGAACTGGGCTTCGACCTGGTCGGCATAACCGATGTCTCGCCGATAGACGCCCGGCATGTGGAATTTTTTACTGCATGGCTCAGATCAGGTTTTGAAGGCCGGATGGATTATATGCACAGGAATCCGGACAAGCGCTTCAATCCTGCCGAACTTTTAGACAAAGCACAATCGATTATAATTACAGGATTAAATTATAAACCGCCGAAACAAAATTTTACGCAGCCCCCTAAAAAAATCCCCACCGGCAAAATAGTGAGCTACGCACAATACGAAGATTATCATCCATTTATAGAAAAACAATTACGCCAACTAATCGACTTTATCAGGTCAACGACCGGGCAAGAAATCCAAAGCAAGATTTGCGTCGATTCATCCCCTTTAGCCGAGCGGGCGTTAGCCCAAAGGGCCGGCCTCGGATTCATCGGAAAAAATCACATGCTGATTAATCCGAAACTCGGCTGCCAAATATTTCTGGGCGAGATAATAACGGACCTGTTACTATCGCCGGACAATCCAATATCACAAAACTGCTCTAACTGTAATATATGCATTAAAGCGTGCCCGACGGGAGCTTTGCGGCCGGACGGCCAATTCGATGCGAGTAGATGCATCAACTATTTGACAATCGAGTATAAAGGCGAGATATCTCAGGAGCTTTCCAGGAAAATAGACAATCGGCTTTTCGGCTGCGAAGAATGCATCCTTGCCTGCCCTTATCAAAAAGATGCACCAGCTTGCAAAAACAAACAAATCAAATTCCATGAAGACAGAAAAGAGTTTAGCCTGCAGGAAGTTTTAAGCCTAAGCACCGAATCATTCGAATCAAGATTCTACGATTCACCAATCAAACGCCTTGGTCTTGAGCGACTCAGGCGAAACGCCTTAATCTGTCTTGAGAATATAGAATCAACTGCCGGTAAAGACGCCGGTTAAGACCAAATTGTTATCTGCGAACTAAAATAATCAATCACACTGAATCACTTTCCGGACTTTGGTTTTAGCCCGGTGACTTTTTGCAGCTTGGTCACCATATCGGTTTTTTCCCAGGTAAAGTCTGCTCCGGTTCGACCGAAATGACCGCCGTACGAAGTCTGGGCAAAAATTGGACGAGCAAGATTCAGGTATTTTATCATTGCCTTGGGAGTCAACGGGAAAAGGTCCTGTACGATTTGACTTATTTTCTCCTCACTGATTTTTGCAGTCCCTTCGGTATCTATTAATACCGAAATGGGCTTAGCAACACCGATTGCATACGACAACTGAACCTCGCAGGCGTCGGCAAGTCCGGCGGCAACAATGTTTTTTGCGATGTACCTGGCCATATAGCTTGCGGTCCTGTCAACTTTAGTGGGATCTTTTCCGCTGAATGCTCCGCCGCCATGGCTTCCACGGCCGCCGTAAGTATCGACGATAATTTTCCTCCCGGTCAGTCCACAGTCACCTTTCGGGCCTCCGACAACAAATCTTCCCGTTGGATTAACATGGTATATAATATTCCTGTCAACAAGGCGCTTCGGCAGAACAGGCAGTACGATTTTCTCGATAACCTGCTTTCGCAATTCTTTATAGCGTACGGAAGGGCTATGCTGGGTAGCCACAACAACCGTGTTAATCCTCTTTGGTTTGTTGTTTTCGTACTCGACTGTTACCTGACTTTTCCCGTCCGGTCGCAACCACGGCAGCTTTTTACTTTGGCGCATTTTTCTCAATTGAGTCGTTATTGCATGCGCCAGTTGGATAGGCATCGGCATAAGAGCGGGAGTCTCCCTGCAGGCATAGCCAAACATCAAACCCTGGTCGCCGGCACCCTGCTCTTTATGTAAACCCGTACCTTCGGTTACACCCCGTGAGATATCGGGGCTTTGCTTGTCGAGTGTCACCATAACGGCACAATTTTCATAATCAAATCCCATGTCTGCATCGGTATAACCGATTTCCCTGATCGTATTACGAACCACAGTCGGAACATCTACTATCGCTTTGGATGTTATTTCACCTGCTACTACAACCAGGCCGGTTGTCACCATAGTCTCGCAGGCAACCCTGCTTTTAGGATCCTGAGCAAGCATTGCATCGAGAATCGAATCGGATATATGATCGGAAACCTTATCCGGATGTCCCATTGTTACGGATTCGCTGGTGAAAAAATGTCTGCCCTTATTGAAACGGGACTTGCTTGAAACTACTTTTTTTGCCATTTGTTTTTATCCTTCTAAGAACCATCATTTATTGTCCAGTCATACGACATGTATTTAACAGAATAATTTCCTACTTCAAGGAAAGATGCATCACCTGCAGAGATATAATTCGTAATAAAATTCAAAACCGCTCTGGTAACCGGCGGGTGATCCTTAAATTTCCGGTCTATACCGAATTTATCAAGGAACTGCCTTCCATAACGTCCCGTTTCAAACACAGCAGACAAATAAAGACGCTTTTTTTGTCTGTCTATTCCGAACGCAATCGGATCAGATAGAAATCGTTTTACCTGATTGTCTAACTGTTTGTCGAGTTTATACCCGTAATAAGGCTCATTTCGCAGCGGCGGACTGGATAAGCAGGCATCGGTTATCGCAAGCAATACTCTGGGGTCGTCGAATTCGGCCCGGAAAAAACGATTCTCAACCTTTTTGAAGGTAAATTCTTCATCCATAACAAGGAATTTATATACAGAGATTTTACTTTCAATATGCCGTAAATCAGTCGGCCCCCACAAAACTCTCAGAAAGCGGGAAGAAGATTGAATAGGATAATTAATCGAAATTACATATAACTTATGCAGATTATACGCGTTTATCCAGAATGCTATCCTGTCTTCTTTAGGCCATGAACGATATTGGTTCGGATCGAGGCTATTAAATTCCTCGAGTAACGCTCTTAACCTTACTCCTTCCCGCTTTAGACCTTTATAGTCAACCATTCCTTTATCATTTACAAAATCCTTTAAAATCCCGGCGAATTTGTCATGAAAAACTCTCGCCGATTCGGGTCTGTGTTTATCAGGCTCAGTCACATCAGGCCTGATTTCCACAGGTGTAATCTTATTCGGCTCGGAAACAGCGGTTTCGGATTCAGAATTTTCAACCGCAGGAGGCTCGGGAGGCCTCGACACTTCGGATGGGCAACCACTGACGGAGAATAATATTATCAACAACGCCGCATAAAAAATAAGGCGTTTAGCCATTTTTACTTTCCGATAGACAATCCTGTAAACTTTTCCCTGTAATACTCCATGATTCTGAAACAACATAAAGTATGTAACGACAAATTCAACAAATTGTTCGCCGTACTCAATAATATTTTATACATGACCCCTCATTCGCAATTAAAGCGACTGAAGAACCAACCAACAGCTACACGTAACAAAAAACGGTCTTCTTTTGATGATTGTTATCAACCGGTGAAATACATATAAATCGCTACAATAATAACAACCAAAGCAATCGAGAAGACAACATCTGCCTTTGTATAACTGGCTCTTGACTTTTCCTTATCTTCCAAGGTCGTGGTTCCATATGTAAGACCGTTAATCTTTGCATAGGACGGGGGCGCTGTCAAATAACTAACTACAACCATTACAATAATACAAACGATAAATATGAACAGACTATAATACTGGAAGAAAATATGGTTCATAATCCAAAGGAAAGAACCCGGGGTATAGCTGAAATCATTGATAAGTTTAACGGGCGTATCTATTCCCATTCGAATCAAACCCAGAACAAAACCGACAACCAATGCCGACAAACATCCTTTAGCATTCATTCTTTTGAAGAACACGCCGAGGAAGAAGACAACAAAAATAGGCGGAGCGAGATAGGCCTGCACACCCTGGAGATAATCATACAGACCTTTTCCACCTTTGATCACCGGAATCCATAACAGACCGATCAACACCATAATAGTCATGGCGACCCGTCCGGTCCATACAAGCTTGTGCTGGGAAGCGTTGGGACGGAGTTTTGAGTAAAAGTCCATTGTAAATAATGTTGAGGATGCTGTAAAGACACCGGATAGAGAACTCATCAAGGCCGCCAATAAACCGGCAACGACAATGCCACGCACACCTGTCGGTAGAACTGTCATGACCAACATCGGAAAAGCTTTTTGAGACTCATCACGTATGACGTCTCCATTTGTATCGAACATGGCCTGTTGAATCTGAGGAATCTTTCCGCTTGCCGCCAGGGCAAAGCAAATCATCCCTGGAATAATAAACAGAAAGACCGGAAGCAACTTGAAAAAGGCGGCACAAATCGAGCCTTTTCTTGCTATTTTTTCATTCGGTGCCGTTAGGACACGTTGAACAATATACTGATCCGTACACCAGTACCATAATCCGATAATCGGTGCGCAAAACAGCATGCCCAGCCAGGGATAATTATCGTTGAAATACCAGGCCATACGAGAAGTCTCTTTTACGGGTTGCCAGGTGCTTTCTACGCCTTCCGGTACCATAGGTTTCCATAGATTGAACATATCTGAACCGCAAACATTCTTTAATTCTCCCCAGCCACCCAGGGCTTTAAGACCGAAATAAGTAACTAAAAGAGAGCCTATAACCAGAATAATCGCCTGGGCTGTTGCAGTATAGGACATCGCACGCATACCACCGAGAATGGTATAAAGACCTGTCAGCACGATAACCAGGATCGAACCTATCCAAAAACTATCCAGGCCCAGGAATGTTGCCGTTGGGAATAAAGCACTGAAAACTATACCGCCGGCGAAGATACCAACGGCGATCTTTGTGAAAATATAGGCTATCAGTGAAATCATCGATAGCACCCAGCGGGCCGCCGGTGAAAACCTTCTCTCTAAAAATTCCGGCATCGTATAAACCAGTGATCGGGAAAAAAACGGCACCATGATCCAGGCCAGAACCAGCAGACACCAGGCATGTAATTCATAATGAGCCATAGCCACGCCGTCGGTTGCTCCGGAACCGGCAAGACCTACTACGTGTTCCGAACCGATATTGGAAGTAAAAATCGACGCCCCGATAACGAACCAGCCAAGATTACGGCCGGCAAGAAAATAGTCATCGGCGGTATCTTTACTTTTCAGGACGACCCACCAGACAATACCGAATAGTATGGCAAAATAAACACCAATCGATACCCAGTCCAAAGTAGTGAATGATCCTGCTACTTGTGCAAGAACTCCAAATGATCCCATGTGATGTCCTTTCCTTTAAAATCCCTTATATATTCCAGTAGTTATCAGCAGTTCTATCTTCAATTTGGAAAAATTCTAACGATTAAGACATTTAGTTGCAATACTTTTCCTCATATGCATATTAATCTGTTTTCCAGTGGTTTTCAGCAAGATTAAACCAATAATCCTGAACCATTATCAGAACCAAAGCAAAATGGTCAATAATTTCTTTCAAAAAAAGTCTTTATAGAGCAAGATAAGGATAATTTCGAGTCTTTTTTAAAGTGAAACATAATAAAAAAGTGAAAAATCATAATAATACCGAGATTAGACACTTGCAACCGGCCAAAAGACTAAATATTATCTTTGCCGGGACAAAATATTTAATAGAAAGGGTAAATTTATGGCATACGCAATTGGTCTTGATTATGGAACCAACTCCGTTCGGTCTCTGTTGGTTGACGTCTATAACGGTAAAGAGCTTGGAACGTCCGTACACGAATATGAAACAGGCCAAGCAGGCATTATTCTCGATCCGACCGATCATAATGTAGCAAGACAAAATCCCGCCGATTATATCAAGGGCCTTGAGGTTACAATCAAAGAAGCGATAAAACAGGCAAAAAATGCGGACAAGAATTTCGATCCGGCCGAGATTATAGGTATCGGAGTCGATACTACAGGCTCGACACCCCTGCCGGTCGATAAGAACGGCACGCCCCTCGGTATGCTGGATGAATTCAAAGACAATCCGAACGCCCATGCCTGGCTCTGGAAAGACCACACAGGGCATGCGGAAGCGGCCGAAATCACCGAGCTGGCGAAGAAGCTTCACCCCGAATATCTCGCCAAGTGCGGCGGGACATATTCCTCCGAGTGGTTCTTCAGTAAAATCCTGCACTGCCTGCGGACCGATCCGAAAGTATATGACGCCGCATATACCTGGGTCGAACATGCCGACTGGGTACCGGCGATTCTTACCGGCACGGACCACCCGAGCAAACTGAAACGCTGCCGGTGTGCCGCCGGGCATAAGGCAATGTTCAATGACACATGGGGCGGCTATCCTGCCAAGGATTTCCTTTCCAGGCTGGACCCGAAGCTTGGCAAGCTCCGAGATACATTGTCCGACAAAACGTATGCCGTCGATACCAAGGCCGGCGACTTGACCGATCAATGGGCCGCAAAACTGGGAATCCCCGCCGGTATCCCCGTTGCGATAGGAGCCTTCGACGCCCACTTGGGCGGTGTCGGCTCCGGCATTAAAGAAGGCGTCCTGGTCAAGATCATCGGCACAAGCACCTGCGATATGGCAGTCTGGCCGACCGATAAAGAATTGGCAGATATTCCCGGTATATGCGGCATTGTTGACAGCTCTATTCTGCCCGGTTTCTGGGGACTCGAAGCGGGCCAGTCCGCCGTCGGAGATATTTTCAACTGGTTTGTCAATTATATCCAGCCCGGCGGAAAATCCGCAGGTTCGCACGAAGCCCTCACCGAAAAAGCGGCAAAACTCAAACCCGGCCAATCCGGCCTCCTGGCACTCGACTGGAATAACGGCAACAGGACTATCCTCGTCGATCAGCGACTTACCGGATTGCTGCTGGGCCAGACTTTGCATACTAAGCCGGAAGAAATCTACCGTGCCTTGATTGAGGCGACCGCTTTCGGCGCCCTGACGATCATCAATCGATTCGAGGAATACGGCGTTAAAATTTCCGAAGTTGTCAACTGCGGCGGAATCGCCGAAAAGAATCCGATGATTATGCAGATTTACGTTGACGTCATCGGCAGAGAGATGAAAATCGCCCGCTCCGCTCAAACCTGCGCACTTGGTTCGGCTATTGCCGCAGCCGTAGTCGCCGGTAAAAAAGCCGGCGGATACGATAATTTCGGCGACGCCCAGGCAGCAATGTGCGGCTTCAAGGATGTCACTTACAAACCGATCGCCGAAAATCATGCAATCTATAAAAAATTGTACGTCCTTTACAAACAGCTCCACGATGCCCTTGGTGTGAAAGACACCACCGCAAAACTGGCAAACGTCATGAAGGACCTGCTGAATATCAAAGACGCAGCGAATGCGTAAGAATTTATTATGAATGAAGAACTCAAAAAAGCCGTTTGTGCTGCAAACATCGATCTTCAGACTCGAAAGCTCATTATTTATAGTTGGGGCAACGTCAGCGGAATCGACCGCTCGACCGGCGTAGTCGCAATAAAACCCAGCGGCGTCCCTTACGACGAGCTGACACCGGACAAGATTGTTTTGCTCGATCTCGACGGCAAAATTGTCGAAGGCAAACTGAAACCTTCCTCCGACACCCCGACGCATCTGGAGTTGTATAGAAATTTCGAGGCCGTCGGCGGAATCTGCCATACACATTCGGTCAACACAACCGCCTGGGCACAGGCCTGCTGTGAAATCCCCTGCTTCGGGACTACCCACGCCGATTATTTCTACGGTTCCATACCGGTCACGGAAGTGATGACCAAAGACGAAATCACCAGTGATTACGAACTGAACACCGGCAAAGCCATCGTCCGGCGATTCGCCGGTATGGATCCGATGCAAATCCCGGCGGTCCTCGTGGCAAACCACGGACCATTTTCCTGGGGGCCGACCGCCGAGGCATGTGTCGAAGCAATGGTCGTGCTGGAGGAAATTGCGACAATGGCCCTGGGCACAATTACAATAAATCCGAGCCAGGGGCCAATCAGTCAAACTCTTCTCGATAAACATTATTTGCGCAAACATGGTAAAAATGCCTATTACGGCCAAAAATGATAGTTCCGGCGAAATTTTTCTGGACAAATCCGAACAGGCTGGTTAGAATCCTGGTTTCTGAAAATTTGAAATATTTTATTCGCGTAATTAAAGGTTTTAGCAATGGCTCATAAAAAAGGACAAGGCTCTTCGAGAAACGGCAGAGACAGCAATCCGAAGTATCGTGGCATAAAATTGTACGCCGGCCAGACGGTTTGTGCCGGCTCGATAATTGTACGGCAATGCGGCACGAAATTTTTCCCCGGCAATAATGTCGGCATGGGAAGAGACTATACCCTGTTCGCCAAAACCGACGGGCAGGTGAGTTTTCAGGGCCGCAAAATTCATGTTGTCTAAATAAAAGTTCCATAATAACAATCAGAAGGATGGTAAATTTACCATCCTTTTTTTATATCGCATACGCAATATGTTTGTTGACGAAGTAGAAATCTGGGTAAAGGCCGGTGACGGCGGAAACGGCTGCGTAAGCCTCCGGCGGGAAAAATTCATTCCCAAAGGCGGCCCCGACGGCGGCGACGGCGGCAAAGGAGGAGATGTCTATTTCCATGCCGTCGAGAATATCGACACCCTGACCGACTTCGCCGGCAAACATCACTGGCAGGCCCAAAAAGGACAACCCGGCTCCGGAAACAACAAACATGGAGCAGACGGGAACGACCTTATAATCAAAGTCCCGCCGGGCACGCTCATCTACGATACCGATCTGGACCTGATGCTCAAAGACCTCAACGAGCTTGGATTGAAGGTCTGCGTCTGTCGCGGCGGAAGAGGCGGAAAAGGCAACAAGGCTTTTGCTACCGCCACAAATCAAACGCCGAGATACGCCACACCCGGTAAACCGGGACAGGAAAGAAACATCAAGCTCGTCTTGAAGCTCATCGCCGATGTTGGTCTGGTCGGTTTGCCTAACGCCGGCAAAAGCACAATTATCTCCCGCTGCACATCGGCAAGACCGAAAATCGCCGATTATCCCTTTACGACACTTGAGCCGGCGCTCGGCATTGTCGAATTGAGCAGCTTCCGACGGTTTGTCATGGCGGATATTCCCGGCCTGATCGAAGGCGCCCACGATGGAGCGGGCCTCGGACACGATTTCCTCAAACACATCGAGCGAACAACAATCCTGGCCCATATCCTCGATATTATGCCGATAGACGGCTCCGATCCCGTGGAAAATTACTACGCCATTCGCAGCGAACTGGAGCAGCACAGCAAAATCCTTTCTAAAAAATCAGAAATCATTGTCGCTAACAAAATCGATCTCGTTCCTGATGGAGAAAAAATCAAAGAGCTGCAGGACAAACTGCACCAGCCTATCCACCCAATCTCAGCGGTTAGCGGCTCAGGCGTAAAAGAGCTGACCGAGCTGCTCTGGCAAAAAGTCAAAGAAAACAAACCATAATTTCCACGTTTAGCCCCCGGACTTGGCTGGGGGTAATTGTTATCACAAACCGCGGACAATGCCCGCGGCTAAAAAATTTGTACACGGGGAATTCGACAAATGTAGAGAACTCTCTACAAATCGACCTTTTTTGAAAAAACAAAGCCAATTCGCCGGCCTTTCCTGCTCCGGCAATGGCCTTCGCCGGGACGAGCGGCCGGAAACTCGAAATCCTAAGCTCGAAATCCGAAACTAATGGACTCTGAAGAAAAAATTGAAAACGAACCCAATTTGGGTCAGGCCCAAAATGGTATAAGTTCTTTGAAATAAAAAGATTACGATAAAAACAGTAGTTTTCGGGTGTTTTACCGGTAAAAAAACAAAGCCAATTATTTCGTATTGAGTGGTGCGTAATGCGTATTGCATAAACGAATTTGAAACGGCTTAAATCCATTGAATCCGCGAAATCTGCGGTTGAAAAAACAATTTATCCCCAAGGGATTTATCCCTTAGGGATCGGATTTTGTTAGTTTGCTGTTTTTCGCTTGTGAGACGGCGGCTCGGTTGGTAACATCCTTCTTTCTGGAAATGCAGGTCAGTTTGAATGTATCAATAGATATAATCCATATTTATGAGGGAAAAAATGGCCAAGGTCATCAAGTACAACGAAATAAAATCCGCCGAGTCGTGTTGTTACGATGGGATGTCTTTGGGCGAAGTTATGCTGAGGCTGGATCCGCGAGATGTTCCAACCGCCAGAGTCAGAGATCATATCAGAGTCTCTCAGGGCGGCGGAGAAACCAATGTAGCCTGCGGCCTGGCTTATACATTCGGTTTGCGAACTGCGGTTTTGACTGCTTTGGTCGATGATCCTGTTGGCCATAATATTAGAAACCAGATGAGAGAAGCTGGTGTCGATACGAGCAAAATCATCTGGTGGAATACGAAGAACGATGGAACGAGGTATTCGACCGACAAAAAGGGCACGATATCTAACGGAGTAAATTTTACATACAACGGTGCCGGCATACTGCCGTCCGATACGACTTACTATCGCGGCAACAGTGCAGCGAGATTGCTTGAGCCGGGAGATTTTGATTTCGACGAATTGTTCGGCAAACAGGGTGTAAGGGTCTTTAACACCGGCGGAATTTTGACTTTAATTGGTCCGAAAACTGGTGATCTTGCTATCGAAGCCGCTCGTAAAGCTGCTGAATATGATACATTCGTTAGCGCCGATCTTAATTACCGTTCAAAGGTCGAGCCGGACAAGAACAAAGCAAGGGCGATTAACAAGAAACTCGCCCCGCATTTGGGTATGCTTGTTGGTAACGATTCCGACCTGGCCGATGCTCTTGGCTATGAAACGAGGGCGCCTAAAAACGCCCCTTATACCGAATGGGTAAAAGCATATAAACAAACTGTCCAACAGGTAGCAAAGGATTTACCCAATTTGAGCCTGATTGGAACTCAATGGAGGGGCGCCCATAATGCTGATTTGATTAGCTGGGGTGCGATTTTATACGATGCGCTGAACAAAGTTTTTTACGAGGCGCCCGTCAGGGAAAATATCCCGATCAGAGACCGGACGGGCGGTGGGGATTCTTTCGCCTCCGGCGTCCTGGCGGCCTTGCTTAAAGGTAATGACCTGGCGACCGCGGTCAACTGGGGCACCGCACACGGCGTTTTGGTCCAGGAAACACCGGGGGATATTACATGCGTCGATGAAAAGGCGGTTTTGGCCGAGGTCAACCGGGCACTCAAAGGCGGCGACGTAAAAGCCGTTCGATAAAAAGCTTCTTTGATATTTGCGAGATGTGAAAATATCCCCGGCGGGAGTCGAACCCACAACCTCTGGCTCCGGAGGCCAACGCTCTGTCCAATTGAGCTACGGGGACAAAATGAATTCGGCTTTATTATACCATAATGGCTGACAAGTCAAGAATATAGCTGTTTTTGTGGGGCTTTTCCGCTTTTTTCGCTGATTTTAACGTCACATATCTAAAGGTCAAAGGTACTTACTTTTAGAGGCAGATTGCACAGAATGGGATTGTTGGTTGATTAATGGCAATCACCTGTCACGAGTTTTTCCACGTGAAAATCCTGCCTGAATATGTTATAATGAGTTTTGTTGTATATTATGGAATGGATGGTGGATAAATGAAGTTATGCAGCTTGAGGCAAATCCGGTCGGTTGTATTTCTAACTTTAGCTTTTAGCTGGAGTTATGTTTATGCCGAGCAAGCCGGATGGCAACGGGAAAAAGTAGATTGGCTTGCAGGTCCCGGCGGACGAATAAAAGCAATACGTTATCCTGAAGGAAAGGATTTATTACGTAAGTCGGCTCTTGATATTGAACTCTTTTCTCTGGAATCGGCCGGGTTACAGGCTTTAGACAACAATATCGATTCTCCCCCGATAGCCGGATTTGTTCCGCAGATAGCCGTGGCGGTCACAAACAAGCGATCAGACGATTTTGACTGGGTGGCGGAAACACATATGTCGGTTGTGGGAAGGTATTTGACCAATACTTCGGAAATAGACTTTACTATAGGTTTATTCGATACTGGCGCTGCTGCTCATATAATGAGTTTTGCCGGTGCCAATCGGACCGGTATTTATGGGGCTGATTTAATGACATCAAGTACTGTCGAGATTATTGGTGCTGTCAACTCGGTTTTTGGCGGAGTAAGTCAGCCGCTGGCACTCTTTATCGACGGACTGGCGGCAATTGATCCTGAAACGATGACGGTGGATGACGCGAATATGGTCGGACAGAGCAATGTCTCCATTATTGTCGGGGATGAGCCGCCGCTCGGCGGCCCTGATCTGCCGACTGCTATCGGTTCTCCGATGAGTGTGAATTTCGTAACGGCTATTTTCAACGATAATCAGATTTCAGTTACTTACGACGGTAATAATTATACGTCACCTGACATACGATTTTACAACCACTACGATTCCCGGATACCAGATTATGCCGATAGGATACCGTTAAGTTTGATTCCCGCCGGTGCTTTTAATATACAATATACTCCCGATCTTGAGTCTATCATGGATTTTATTTTCCAGCCCGGTACTCCCTCAACTATTATAGGAAACCTGGCTCAAAGTCTCTTTTTCGTTAGCAGTGTGGATTTGCAGAACGGGGTCCGCAGTGCAATTGACAAGGATCGCTTTATGTTGGATACCGGTGCACAGATTACGGTTGTCGGTTCAGATATTGGGGCGCGTCTTGGGCTTAATCCTGCTGATCCTGACTTTGAGGTAGATATTCAGGATGTTACCGGCGAAATCTCAATCGAGCCGGGCTTTTATATAGATTCTCTCGAAATCACCGCTCTTGGTGACTGGCTTACCTTCACGAATGTTCCTGTCGTCATGCTCGATGTAGCCTCACCTGAAGGCGGTTATCTTGACGGTATAATCGGTATGAATCTTTTTACGGAATTCAACCTTGTTCTGCGTGGCGGTGGATTATTTGGGCAGGATCCTCCTTCCCTTGAATTCGAGCGGATTCCAGCTCACCTGACCGGAGATATTGCGCCGGGAACAGGTGACGGCATGATTAACTTTTTAGACCTTGCGGCTATTGCCGAAGCCTGGCTTGCAACGCCGACCTCATCTAACTGGAATATAAAAGCCAATCTTGCACCGCGTTTTAGTCCGGACAGTATTATAGATTTTCTCGATTTTGCTGTGTTTGCTGAGAATTGGCTTGTCACTGCCGGAGAATAATTACGCGAAAATCAATTCAGGATAACTCCATTGACCTGCAGGTTTTCGTCTGCGGAAGAAGAAATCCTTTTCCAATCTATCAGGCAATTGTTTGACATATTCATATTCGGCAAATATTATTAAATGGTTGTCTGACATCTTTGCTCATTTTAGGATGACCGAATGAGATATGTCCTGGATTTGTTGTATTTGTTCGCCGGACTGGCTTACAGCCCAGTAATTATATATCGTGCCGTCAGGCACAATCGCTACCGGAAAGGATGGGCACAGCGTTTCGGCAAAATCATCCGAAAAAATCCATCTCAGAAATGTATCTGGATTCATGCCGTCAGCGTCGGTGAAGTAAACGCGGCAAAAACCGTAATTACGGAGCTTGACAAAAAATTTCCTGATTTCGAGATTGTTATAAGTACGACCACCGATACCGGTTTTGCCCGTGCGAGCAGTCTTTTTAGCAAAGAGCATCTTGTGTTTTATTTTCCTTTCGATTTTTCCTGGGTCATGCATCGGGCGTTTGCCAACCTAAATCCGACGGTTTGTCTGTTGATGGAGCTGGAGGTTTGGCCGAATTTCGTTGACATAGCCCGGCGGTCGGATGTTCCTGTTGTAATAGTGAACGGCAGAATAAGTGAAAAAAGTTTTTCCAGATACAATCGGATAAAACCATTTGTCAAAAGAATATTTCGCGAAGTTAATCTCGTCCTTGCACAAACACAGGAATATGCCCGGCGTTTCAAAGAAGTCGGCGCTCGCCAGGATAGTGTGGTTGTTACCGGATCACTTAAATATGATACTGCTCAAATTACAGACAGGGTTGAGGGAGCGGATACTCTTGCAAACCAGTTGAAAATCAAAGACGAAAGATTGTGGATAGCGGGTGCCACCGGCCCCAGCGAAGAAAAAATTATCCTCGATGTATTTACACAATTAAATCGGCAGGAAAAATACAAAGACCTGCGGATTGCGATTGTCCCGAGAAAGCCGGAGAGATTCGATGAGGTTGCACAATTGATAAAACAGTCAGGATTCGGATTTATCAGATATAGTGAGGTTAAAAATCAAGTTTTCGATAAATCGAGCATCGAAAATCAAGTATCGAGAATCGAGCCTGTAATTCTCGGCGATACGATGGGGGATTTGCGGAAATTCTACTGCCTCTCGACGATAATATTTGTCGGAAGGTCACTTGTCCCTATGGGCGGTTCGGATATGATGGAGGCGGCCGCTCTGGGTAAATGCACGATATTTGGCCCATACGCCTTTAATTTTCAACAGACCGTGGATGAGCTGATTGTAAATCAGGGCGCGATTTTGGTTCAGGACCAAAAAGAATTGCTTGCGGTAATGCATAAATGCCTGAACGAACCGGAATATGCCGAACGGATCGCACGTAACGGCCGGGAAGTCATCAGAAAAAATCAGGGCGCAACGCAAAAGACTATCGAGCAAATCTCAAAAATTTTGAACTCCGGTTGAAATGTCCCTGGCATTGATACTTTACCGGGAGTTTTTTATTTTTTCGGCAAGTGCCTTTATATGTTCCGGTCCCGTTCCGCAACAGCCGCCTAAGATATTGATGCCTATTGAATATATTTTTTCCGCCGCCGCGGCGAAATCTTTGGGAGTGACTTTATAAACGGCTTTGCCATCAACCAGTTCCGGCTTGCCGGCGTTCGGCTGGGCAAAAATTAAAATATCATCCGACAGCTTTCTCACCGCCGAAAAGAGTCTATCCGCCAGTTCCACATATTCGTCGAGAGTAGCTGTGCCGCAATTGAAACCTATCGCATCGATACCTAACGGAATTATTGTAGTGGCCATTGCCTCGATACCGACTCCCATCATCGTTTTGAAATCGTCGCCGGCTTTATCGAAAGACATCGATGCGAAAACAGGTAAATCGCCGCAAACAGATTTTGTCGCCTCGATAACGAGTGTTATCTCATCGAGGGCAGTCATTGTTTCTATGATAAAGCCGTCCACACCGCCGGTTAGAAGAGCCTCGGCCTGACGTGCGAAAGCATCTTTGCATTCCGCCGGTTTTAGAGAACCCAAAGGCTCCAGAAAATCTCCCGTCGGGCCGATATCACCCAGAACGTAATGCTCTTTTCCCGCCGCCTGACGAGCGATTTGGGCACCCGCCTTGTTTATTTGTTCAACTTCTTCGGACAGTCCGTACCGGGCCAGAGCATATTGATTAGAGCCGAAGGTATTCGTGATTACGGCGTCACTGCCGGCTTGCAGGTAGGCAAGGTGAATATTGGAGATGATTTCGGGGGACTCGATATTGAGATAGTTATTGCACATTCCGACATTAATTCCGCGGGCAATCAATTGAGTTCCCATCGCCCCGTCCAATAAGAACAAGCCCTTCTTGATTTTCTCTCGCATATTATCCGGCATATAAATTCCTTTGCTCTGGATTATTGCTGTAAAAAAATCCAGTTTCCGTTCTCAAGTCTGTGTAGATTTTTATAACCCCGTGGGGCCGGTCGTACAAATAATTTTTTCTGCTTTGCCGTTATTTCCCTGTGTTCTATCGAATTAAGATCGAAAGCGATACTTAACGAATCCTCTTTTCTGTCTGTTCCGAATGTCTCGATTTCTATAAGGCTCGGAACGAAAAAATTCTCGGTTACTTCTTTATATTCATCCAGTTCCATACGGGCTAAAACCTGCCCATCCGAATCGAAGTACTCGATTTTCCTGATGGTATAATCGCAGCAGTAAACATATATTTTTTTAATTATCACGCCATCTACTCTTTTGGTTAGTATGTCGAAGGGGCCTTTGTTTGACAAAGACCATTCGGCCTGCAGATCAACTTTGGCTATTCCGAGCGCTTCGAGTAATGTTTTTGGATTTATCAGAAGGTTCCGGGAAGGATCCAGGTCGGGCCACTGACCCCACCAGTAAGCGCTGATTTCCTTGGGTTTTATCATCAGCCAGAACTCGCGTTCGTTTGAGCCGAGTATTATGGCCTTTTTGAGAATAGACATATCACCCCTGAGGTAAATTTCATCAAATGATTTCACGGTGATCCATACATCGAGGTTTTCTTTGTGTTCTTTTTCCTTCTCATCGTAATATTGCAGGCGTGACTTGCCTTTGGCATACAGTGAGACCATATTTTCCGACTGCATTTGCAGGGCCACCAAAGCTTCGGCGACGGAATTTTTGCCGGGACATATCAGCAGCGGTTTTTTTGTCCCTGATTCACAGCCGGTAAGCGCCAGTAATATAGTTACGCAGGTTATAAAATATCTCAGTTTTTTCATTTAGACTCCGAGTTTATAAATCCGTTTGCAATATTTGTCCTATCTGGGATGAAAGCTGCTCGATTTGCTCTTGGTCGAGATGCGGATTAATTACTTCTGCGGTGTGTTTTTCCCCGACTACTCTCAATAGCCAGATTTCATTGCCGTTTTCTGTTTTGGTTTCGTCGTATTTGAGGCGTCTTTTTCTCATCAGGATCATCGCCAGAACGAAGCGGAAGTTAATTTTCTCCTGTTCTGTTTCTTTTTCCAGCCTTTCGAAAAAGGCCATCAGCATATCGTCATCGACGAATATCTGTTTTTTCTGATCGGGATTCGGAAGTTTGGTTTTCCAGAAGCAGAACACGTCCGGTTTTTGACTCTGCCAAAATTCGGCGCTGAAATCCCGTCGTTGCAGGCCTTCTTCGGTTTCCACTAAAGCGCCGAAATATTCTTCGCCGTGTTCGATTGTCTTGCCTGAGCCATAGCATTGCCCAAGCGGCTTATTAATTTCCCATTCGCTCATATTTTTTCCATATATACTTTATGCTATTCGAACTTCAACCATTCGCCGACGTCTCGTGCTGTTTTTGGGCCTATTCCGTTTACTTTTTGTAGATCGCTAAGATTTTGAAAGGCCCGAACTTCTCCATCCTTCCCGTAAATATTTTTACGATAGGCCACTATTGCTTCGGCCTTTGCAATACCTATACCGGGTAATCTTGTCATGCTTGCAACAGTTGCAATGTTTGGATTTATTCGGTTGTCCAACTGGATTTGGTCTTGGTTGCCGGCTGAGCCGGATCCAATAAAATTCGGGATGAAAATACAGCATAAGGCAAAAGCTGCACAAACGCTTAAAATAAATGCGAACGACTGAATCCTGTATTGTCCGATTTCTGCCATGTTATTCTACCGGCTGAAAATACTGTCGTGAAGTCCCTTGAGTGTTCTAAAGGATTCTTTCGGCTCGAACTGGTCGGTCAGCAAGCCGCTGCAGGTTATTGCGCCGTCTTCCGTGTCCATAAGGTTCGAGTAAGTGACGGAATTAACACATGACTTACTCATTGCTATTTTATAGAACTGCTCAATCCATTGAGCTTGACGTGATTGGTTCCATTTCTCATACCATATACCTGCAAAGTCCCCTTCCTGCAGTCCGTCACGATTTTCGCTCGGAATTTCCACATTAGTCACATATATAGGCTTGGCTATAGGTGCGAATGAATCCAGAATCGCCGATATTTGCATCATATCCCTGACATGCATGCCCGATTGATTTTTTCCGAATTGCATCGGCAGGCCGAAAGCGTCGAAATTGATCCCGCTTTGTACGACCATGTCCATATATACCAGCGGCGGGATGCTGTTCGGTGTTGTCGTATAATATTCACCCCACGGATTACAGACTTCTATTATTTTTATGGATTTGTCACTTGTCTGTTTAACGGCCATGTTGGCAGCACGTGTCATTTCGAGAATCTGCTCGAATCTGAATCCGAATTGATTAAACGCGTTCAAACCGCTTACAGCGTACCATGCGCGAATGATGCCGCTGTATCGAGAAACCACTTCCGATATAAACTGGTATGCAGTCTCCCGGATCTTTTCAAATCCCGCCTTGCTTTGCAGCAGCCACTTAGGCAAATATTTTTTCGAAAAGCAAAGTAAGGGACCAGCGCTGAGGGTCAGTTTTTTCCTGCTGAGCACTTCGACGCAGGCATCGATACTCGAAAAATCGTAGTTGCCTTTGTCTGGTTCCATTTGAGCCCAGTTGATCGGGATTGTTGCAGAGCCGAACAATTCCAGCAGCCTCTCGATATAAACCGGATTATCAATCTCGAGAGGATCCACCCTGCAGCCGAAACAGCCCCGGCCGAAACCGTGGCTCTTGCTTCTTGTCTGGAACAATGATTCGGCCTGTTTTATCGCCAGTTTTTCGGCGATAACAATCGCTTTATTCAATGATTCATCCGCCAGCTTGGAGGCAGTTGAAGGCTCGGATATGTTTTGAATCGCCCGGATGAACAAATCCTGAGCTTCTTCGGATAATTCAGTTAAACCATGGATTTTATTGAAAAACAGCCAGTCTTCCCGCTTGTTCACGATTTGCATCAGTTTTGCACGGGCAATCTCGACATTCAGATTATATGGTTTGTCCCTTTCCGGCAGACATGTTGTCGATAAAAGCACTTTACCGAATCCCTCAATAGGCCATAACAATGCCAGACCGGCAGTTGAGAGATTCGGTTTGTAACAGTGGATGCATCCGTCTTTGAATTCGATTTGTGCCCGGCGGATACCGATTCCGTCACCGCCGAAAAGGTATGCCCCACATAACGTGAATTTATCGACTATTTGGCCGTTTTTAAAAACCTGGAATTTCACTTCATTCCTCTATCGAATAATAATATGACGTTTATCAGCCGTTTGTATAGCATATTCCACTACAATTACTGTATAAAATCACTGCCGGCACAGGAACGAGGGCAGGAATTTTCAAATAAATCCATTATGCCCCATAACTGCCCGTTTATTATAGCGATTATGTCGCTAAAGGCAATTCAAACTTTGATTAAAGTGGTTTTTGGTCGGTTTTCAAATATAGGACCAGAGGAGATATGTAAAATAAGGAGGTTAATTGAAAGCTATCTCACTGCTAATTTGATCGCGATAGTTTTGCATTTGGACTTCATAAAGCCGGTTATTTTTTTCGAGCAGTTTGGCAATCAGATTGAATTGATTAAGTAATGTTTCGATCAGAGTAATATTTATCAGGGTTGATTCGGGGCTGTATTGCGGCAGGGCTACGATTACATATCCGCAATTGCTCCTTTCGGTAGCTAACTGTGCGGCGATAATACTGCAGTCGTTTGTCTGAGTGATGACCGGTTCGACACCGTCATCAATCTTGTCGCGGAGATCTTTTAAGTGTGACTCGCTGATGTTAAGCCTGGTAAATTCTTCCGAGTCGCTGGGCCACGTGTTGCCATTCCTGTCCATGATTAAGATTACTGGTCCCTGTTCCGGTAAAACTTCGAAAAGCTGCCGTGCGATTTGTTCGTTCAGTGCGAAAGATGAAGATAACAGCGACTCATATATATCCATAAGAAAAACTCCTTAAATGATTTTGGTAAATGTTATCAGCAGAAACTTCGGTATATTGATAAGGAGACTTTTCTATCTTAGGGTATTAGAGTCTGATTTGGCTAAATAATGAGCATGGCCGGGCTTGAAAACAGATTTATCGGACTTATTCAGTTTGGCGTTAACCTGTGAATATCGTTACGCATTCAGTAATCGAGCATCGATTTGAATCTTGCCATCGGGAACATGTTGCCGGGGCAATCGGTTACATGAGCGCCGGGAGTAGTTCCATGACCATAAATTCGGCTTCGAGAGATTCCGTATCTTTTTTGGAGAAAGTTTGTTAATCTGACAAGAGATTGCATCTGGCGTTCGGAAGGCATCGAGTCATTAAAATTACCTACAAGACAGATTCCTATCCCATCTTCGTTAGCCCAGTTTTCGGGGGTTTTACAATGGGCACCGGTGATTTGCTTTCGCCAGCGGAATGTAACCTCAACCTGACCATCGCCGCTGTCGATGCCGTTACCTATGACAAAATCGTAACCGACTCCATCCCAGCCATGATTTTCCCTGTGATCTTTATCGAATATTGCGGCATTTCCTTTTTCTGTTGCCGAGTGGTGTATTATTATAGTTGTCCATTTCTTCTCTGCACCGGCCGGCGGTAGCCATGCTCTCGGGACGTTTGCATAAGAAGCTCCCTCGTATGTTTGAGGCTCCGTTATTAAAGGCCGAGGCAATTGGGACCCGATACCGGGACTATATACGATCTCCGGCATCGGCACTTCGGGGCTTTTACAACCGCTTAAGACCAGTAAAAAACTGTAAAAAACGATAACTTTACTTGCGACTCGGGGATATTTTCTTGTATATGCCACTGTATTTGTTCCTTATGCCGTACAATTTTCAGGTTTACTCCTGGTTCCGGGCTGTTATTGGTCCGGCATTTTCTTAAGATAGGGTTTTTCTTTATATCTGACCATAGAAACACTGTTTCCCTGTTGGTTGAATTTGACCATGTCCATATACGAGTTCATAAGGAGCAGGCCTCTGCCTCCGGGCTTAAAAAGATTTTCGCCGAATCGCGGATCATCGACGGCCTCCGGCTGAAAGCCCGAGCCCTGATCTGTTATGGAAATTTCGATCTTATCGGCATCTATGGAGTATTCAACCTTGACTTTTTTAGACGGATCCATCTTGTTGCCGTGTTTAACGGCGTTGAGAAAAGCTTCTTCCAGGGTTAAATGGACGGCGAAAATATCATCTTTACCAAAATTATGATCTACGAGTCTGGCCTGAATCTGCTGGAATACGCTGGTAACAGCAGATGGCTTGCTTTCAACGACTATTGAGTAACTCGCTGTTGACGTCATAATTCGGCTTATAACGAGATTTCTACAAACTCGCTGAATTCGGGAAAATCGTTCTTCTGCCGGTCAATTTGCCTAAGACAAATCTTTGACCGCACTTTCTACATTTTTATATATATCGAAAGTTTTGGTCAGTCTCGTTATCTTAAAAATCTCATAAATCTTCGGGTCTATATTACAGAGTCTTAGCCGGCCTTCGTGTTCGTAAATTCTTTTACTGATTCTAATTAGGAGTCCCAAAACAGCGGATGACAGGAATTTCACATTACTAAAATCCAATATCAGGTTTATTCGTTCAGTCTGCTCAATTACAGACATAATCGACTCTTGAAGCGAGTTAATATCCTTTTCTTCGAGGATTTTTTCATCAGTGAAGCTGACTATTGTTGCGTTCTCGGCATACTCAACACCTATATTAGGCTGAATTGTAGTCATTGTAATCTCCATGCATAAAACACTAAATAATCGAGAATCCTATATCAGAACTCTCTTAGTGTCAAGAGTTTTCCGGGATGTTTATCGAGCCTGTTCGAGGGATTTGAGAACGTTTTTTCCGATACACAATTTTTACGTACGGTGGTGCTCGCCCCCCATCTGAATGTCATCCCCTTGACCTAAAAAATGTACCGCGGACCTTTAATTATCCCGATAGTTAATATTTAAGATGTGATCCCAATGTTCATCCGTTTTTTCACTTGATTTATCCAAACTTGAATGCTAAATTTAAATTCCGCTCCGCACCACTTAGAGATAGTTTATAAGGGTTGCCACATAAACGGCAAAAGCCTGAAAACGGATTAAAAATATTCGCAAGGCCGCACTTATCAACTCTTGGCGAAAAACGGAAAATTGTACTGGAAAAAAATGTTTAAAATTTAATGAGGGAGAAAAAAATGGCTGTAGATTACTCACTAAAAAATGAATGGTATCGGGAAATAAATAAATCCTGTTTTACGGTTGCGCTTAATGTTGCATATGACAATTGTAAGGCAAAAGGTCATGAAAATCTTCTACGTGAAGCCCAGCGGAGCAAAGGCGGTATCACAAATGAACAGATTAAAAATGTTCAAACCGAAATAAAAACTCGTCTTGAAGATATACGCAGCCACTTCTCGCATTTTTATCATGACGAAAAGAGCCTGATATTTGAAAAAGACAACATAGTTAAGGATTTCCTGGAGTCTGCATACGAAAAAGCTCAGTCAAGCGTTATAGGCAGTACGAGACAGAGTGATTATAAAGGTGTGGTACCGCCATTATTCGAGCCGCATGACGGCATGATAACAGCGGCCGGGGTGGTTTTCTTGGCATCGTTTTTCTGTCATAGAAGCAATGTATATAGAATGTTAGGGGCAGTTAAGGGCTTTAAGCATACCGGTAAAGAAGAGCTTAGCGACGGAGCAAAACGCGATTACGGTTTTACACGCAGGCTGATGGCACATTATTCACTACGGGATAGCTACGTTATTAAGGCAGAGGAAACAAAATCCTTCCGAGACCTGCTCGGATACCTGTCTCGCGTGCCGCAACAGGCCGTGGACTGGCTGAACGAGCACAATCAATTAAGCGAAGATGAGAAAAAGGAATTTCTTAATCAAAAGCCTTCCGATGAAGAATCGCAGGAACAATCCAAAACTGAAAATACTGACAGGCAGGCCGATAGAATGCCAAGACGTTCACTTCGCAAAACGGATAAGTTTATCTTGTTCGCAGCAAAATTTATCGAAGATTGGGCGCAGAAAGAAAAAATGGATGTTACGTTTGCAAGATACCAAAAAACCGTAACTGAGGATGAGAATAAAAACCAGGACGGCAAGCAGGTAAGAGATGTGCAATTAAAGTATGAGAAAGACACGAAAAAACTAAACCCGGATTTTGATTACAAATGGACTTACTATATACGCAACAATCACGCGATTATCCAAATTAAACCGGACGAATATAAACAAGCGGTATCCGCAAGAATCTCTGAAAACGAGCTGAAATACCTTGTGCTATTGATTTTTCAGGGCAAAGGTTGGGAAGCAATCAAGAAAATAGGAGACTATATCTTTCACATAGGAAACAAGATAAAAATCGGCAGGTTCGACCATAATGAGGAACGCCGAATGCCGTCGTTTCTGAAAAATCCGCCTGCAGACATCATAGGCGAAATGGTTGAAAACCGGTTAAAGTATATTCGTGATGAGCTTAATAAAGTGATTGAAACGATAAAAAAGGAAGAGCCACAAAACAATAAATGGCTGTTATATAAAGGAAAAAAGATTTCAATCATTCTGAAATTTATCTCCGACAGCATAAGCGACATTAAAAAACGGCCTGATGTAAATGAATACAACACTTTACGTGATATGCTGCAAAAGCTTGATTTCGATAATTTCTATGAAAGACTAAAAAGCTACGTAAGCGAAGGCAGAATTGAGCAGACGTTGTATGACGAGATTAAAGGAATTAAGGACATCAGTACACTCTGTATAAAAATTTGTGAGCTCAGACTGGCTGCCCTTGAAGAGCTTGAGAAAGAAGGCGGCGACGATCTGAACAAATATATTGGACTCGCTGTGCAGGAAAAACACAAAAATTACGATGACTCGAATACTCCCCAAAAAAAGGCTGAAAGATTTTTGGAATCGCAGTTTTCTGTTGGCAAAAATTTTCTGCGCGAGACATTCTACGACGAATATATCAAAAACAGAAAAAGCCTGTATGAAATTATCAAAGAGAAAATAACAGGCATCACGCCGCTGAACGAAAACCGCTGGTATCTCATGGATAAAAATCCGAAGGAATTTGAGAGCAAAGACAGTAAAATTATCAGAGGGCTTTGCAATATTTATATTCAGGATATTCTATGCATGAAGATTGCTTTGTGGTACTATGAAAACCTGAGCCCCTCTTATAAAAATAAGCTGAAATGGGATTTCATTGGGCAGGGATTCGGCTACGACCGGTATAAGCTTTCTTATAAAACTGACTGCGGTATTACGATCGAGTTTAAACTCGCCGATTTGAACCGGCTCGATATTATCGAAAAACCAAAAATGATAGAAAATATCTGCCATAGCTTTATTCTGGAAAAAGACGTCAAAAAGCAAACGATAAGCTGGCATGAGTTCAGACAAGATGGTATCGCGAAATATAGAAAACTACAGAAAGAAGTAGTTGAGGCTGTATTTGAATTCGAGAATAGTCTGAAGATCCCGGATAAAAATTGGCTGACGCAGGGATATGTCCCGTTTAATAAAAATAAGAGGTTCGAAGATAAAGGCTTCTCTACTTTTATTCTTGAGGAGGCTGTAAGAAAAGGTAAAATAAAATCGGACGACAAAGAGCCTTTACGCAAGGTTCGCACTGATTTCTTTCATGAGCAATTTGACTCGACCGATGCTGAAAGAAGGATTTTTGATAAATATATGCCGGCCAAACATGACGGTAAAAATAAAGGTGGTAAAATGCAGGAAAAACAGGAAAAAAGTTATACAAGAAGAATTTGATCTTTGTTTTTTTGAATGTAAAATGTATGTAACTATATTTGAGATAATGCCTTGCAGAGAGTAGGCTGGAGCAGCCCTCGATTTGCTGGGTAATCACAGCAGAGTTATATCCGCCGAAGTAATTAAGACAGCTGGAGCAGCCCTCGATTTGCTGGGTAATCACAGCTTAGCCCATATTACACTAACGTCCTGCCAGGCTGGAGCAGCCCTCGATTTGCTGGGTAATCACAGCTCGAACTTCGTCTCCAAGTGCCGCATGATAGCTGGAACAGCCCTCGATTTGCTGGGTAATCACAGCTAAGGCGCATAAACAGTCCCCGTAGTGAACGCTGGAGCAGCCCTCGATTTGCTGGGTAATCACAGCGCATAATTCGGTCAAGACAACAGAGCGAATGCTGGAGCAGCCCTCGATTTGCTGGGTAATCACAGCTCAATAATTGTAAGGAAATGTCAGGTCAAAATATGAAATCCGCACGACGAGTGGTGAGTCATGGACATTTTTCCCGGAAAAATTGCGGTTTTTCCTTTTATTAAGGGGATTTTTGGGTAAAATACGCTATGAACTATGAAAAGTTCATAGCGGGAATATCGAATACTGAATAACGAATGGGAGAAAGCAAGTTAAAACATAACAAAAACATTCTATATTTAACCCACAAGCCTGCTTGTGGGGATCAGTCGGAGCGGCTGTTTGAAATATGTCAAAATCTATATAATCTGCGAAATCCGCGGTTAAAAAATGCAAAACAAAGCCAATGTTAATATAGGTAATATAGCATAAGCTCTTTAATGACAAGTAAATATAGCAAATCCACGTCAATCTGTGAAATCCGCAGCTAAAAAACAAAGCCAATTTATTCCGTATTGAGTGATGCGTGATGCGTATTGCGTAAAGGAATTTGAAAAAACAAAGCCAATGTTAATATGGGTAATATAGTATAAGCTCTTTTGTGACAAGTAAATATAGCAAATCCACGTCAATCGGTGAAATCTGCGGCTAAAAAACAAAGCCAATTTGTTAGAAAAGTTTGGTACTGTCGAGGATGAATTTGACTGGCCCGTCGTTAATAGCCGAAACGAGTATGTGCTCGCCGAAAACGCCTTTTTCGAGAGTTACACCCTTTACATATCCCGGATGGGATTATGCTTGCAATGGAGAATATTAACAGGCGATAATGGCCGGGAATACTGGAACGATAGTAAAGTTTAATTGGTGTGGTTGTGGTATGCATATTAGTGAATTTCAAAAGATAATCTCGCGGAAATATGAAAAACGAGACAGGGAAAGAGGCATCCCCGGCACTTTTATGTGGTTTGTCGAAGAGGTCGGGGAGCTTGCTACGGCACTTGCCTCGCAGGACCACAAAAACAGGGAGGAGGAATTTGCCGATGTCTTTGCCTGGCTTTGTACACTGGCAAATATCAGCGATATTAATCTTGAAAGAGCCTGCCGGAAGTACACAAGTGGAGAATTAGAAGGTTTTAAGCCCAAATAAAGCAGAATTCTATGTTCGGATGGTTCGGCTGTTTTCGTTAGTCCACGTTTCCTACTTCGTCTGGGTATTGGATTTTCTCTTCCCTGGCTGTTGCCGTTACAGCTCTATAGAAACACCACCCAAGTCCAAAAATCACCAACAGCAATACGACGCTTAAAATCAAATAAGATACGGGGCTTAGATTTTCACTATGGCTTGGTTTTGCCGATTCAATGGATGTATTGCGTGTTAAGCTAATCAGGAACATCGCCATGCAGGCGGCCGTGTTCATTGTGGCGATCATTCCCGCCCACCGGGCAAACCACGAGACCTGTGTTCTTGAGCGATTGTGCCTGTTAAGCAGTTTATTCGCCAGTATTATAGCAAGGATTGCAGGCAATAGTGGCAGGAAAATACTCCATATATTGTGAAAATTATCGCTTACCATACCCCTGAATAAAATGAATACCAGAATTGCAGATACGAGCGTCAGTAACAATATTGCCATTCCCGCCGTGCGCCCTCTGGTCTGGGATTCATCTTCACCAAATAGATACTCTTGTTGTTCCCGGGCACCCTTAAGCCAGCTAAGAGCTATTGCCAGGATTGGAGCTCCTAACATAATAGCTATACCTACGCAATTTGGCAGCAAAAGGTCGCCGTTCTTATCCCGCAGCAATCCGTTTTCTTTTGTGAGGTCTGAGAACAAATTCCAGAAAAAAAGTGTTCCCAGAATGATAGGAATGAATATCCTGATCAGGTGATCCCACCAAAGTCCCAGTTTCCAGTCGCTTCGGTCGTTGGCATGTCTGCGTAAATGGTCGATACGCCACAGCCATCCAAGCAAAATGCATTCAGATAATCCTACAAAACCTATGCCCCATGTTCCATATACGGCATCTACAACAACTCCGAGCCAGTTTAATCCTCCCCTGGTGGTAAAAACGATACCGAAAATTAGGCCTATCAAACTCATAACAATAAGTATGGCCCCGCGTTTCCAGCGTGTTTTATCCACAATAGCCGCCAGGACCGACTCAGTTATTGAAAAAGCCGAGTCCACGCCAAGTGTTACAAGAGTGAAAAAGAAAACAGAACTCCATAATGCTGACCCGGGCAACTGTGCCAAAGCGTAGGGAAATGCTACAAAAGCTAAACCTGGCCCTTCTCCTTCTTTAATTACGTTTTCAACCGCGACAGGATTACCCGCCTGTGCTGTAACATACGACATTCCTCCCAATGTTGCAAAAATAGCAAGGCCTGCGATGAAGCTCGTCGCAAAATCGGCAATTCCGATGACAGCGGCGTTGTTGTTAATATCACTGCGTCTATGAAGGAAACTCGCATAAGTAACCATTACACCGAACGCCAAGCTCAGAGAAAAAAATGCCTGGCCGAATGCGAATTGCCAGGTTGTAGGTTTTATCAACTGCGTCCAGTCGGGATTCAGATAGTATGCCAAACCTTTAATACTGCCCGGTAGTAATAATCCGTTAACTGTCAATATTAATAGCATAAGCCAGGGCAGGGGCACCGTAAGCCATACGATTTTGCCAACTATATTGACACCTTTAAAAATGCACAGATACATAACTATCCAGGTAACGCAAAGCGATATGAAAATATTGCTCCTGATAGCTCCCAAACTGAATCCGTCGGTGTGTTGAAGATATTCGTTATAGAAAAAATCGTGTGCTTTTTCGACACCTGCCAGCCCTTCGCCGGCCCAGGGTAGTTTACCGCCGTTAAATATCCCTTGCACACTGTACCATAAAAAACTAAAACAGTAGGCTAAAATAACCGGATAGAAAGTCACTATAACAAATCCCAGAATTATGCCCCACCATCCGACAAATTCCAGCTTTTTATGGCCTCTGGCGAAAGCGTCGGGCGCCGCTCGCTGGGTGAAATGCCCAAGGCTGAACTCCAGAATCAATATGGGTACCCCTACCACAAATATTGCAAAAATATAAGGTATGAGAAATGCAGCTCCCCCGTTATCGTAAAGTTTATATGGGAAACCCCAAAGGTTACCCAGGCCGACAGCCGAGCCGATCGCCGCCAGAACAAAACCACCACGCGTTCCCCAGCTCTCTCTTTGTTCTTCAAGTAGCTCAGTCATCGTTGCTTGATTTTTTTTCTTCCTTAAGGACGCTTGCTTTCTTGCGATCCTTCGATTTTTTGCCTTTTTCTTCCTGTATTTCCGGACTTTTATTGTCTATCCCGAGCAATTCCAGAGTATTACGCTCGATGACGTTGCGAATATTGCCTCGGGGAACTGTCGGTAGATTCGTATCGGCAAGAAGCATATTAAATCCAAGCAGCGTTTCTATGCACTGTCCGGCGTTACCTGATGGGAATCCGCTGCCGAACAATAATTTATCCATCACGCCGTATTCGTGTGCGGCTACTACCGTATTATATGTTTGCCAGATGTTTTTCGGTCTTATCGTCAAATCCGCATAAACATTTTTATGTTTGGCCAACATTGACAATGTCTGTTCAATAAACGGTAATCCCATATTTGCAATGATTATTTTTAAGGCGGGGAATTCCCTTGCAATCTCGTCCAATAGATAAGGCTGAGTGTAATCCAGAATCGCGGCGGCTTTGAGAGGTGCTCCGCTGTTATGAAAAAAAACGGGAAGACGGAGTTCTTGTGCCGACTCGTAGAATTTCATTGCCCTGCTGTGGGCGGGGTGCATGTTACAGGCCGAACAATAAAGAACAATTCCCCTGAGTCCTAATTTATCTTTGATAGACTCCAGATAATTGACATTAACTTTGTTGTCCATGGGATCCAGGACAGCAAAGCCGACCATCTTTGTTTTATGTTTACCGACGTACCTGGCTAATTTTTTATTAATCTCTTCGCTCGGCCCGTCTAAGGTGGATAATACTATACACATATCCACAGTTTCGACCGCAGTCAAATGCTCCGATTCCGCACTGTCACCGCCTGCAAAATCTATATGTGTATGACAGTCAACTATCATATCGCGGCACTTTCAATTTATATTGGTTCACGATAAGCGCTAATCAATAATATATTAAGCTGCCCTCGTCAAGTAATAATTATTTCAGCTTTTACTACTGATTTTGGAACGTTCGTTTCAAAATTATAGTCTGTAAACCGGTCGTTACGACCATATATTCCATTACATGCCGGAAAAATCCTATAGGTCAATTCCGATAATATGTGACGTTTCTTTGCGATCCATGAAAGAGTGGTTGGGAGATTCGATATCGTGCCTCAAAACTTATTTTTCCTTGCTTGACTTGGAGGCTCGGCGATTATAATATGACACGCAATTGGTTAAACTGTTATGGTATAAGGAAAAAGGTATATTTCGCAGGTTAAAGCCGATATTTTCTTAGCAGAAATAATCGAGGATTTAGTCATTTTATTTTTGATTTTTCTGTCTTACTGTGCGTCTTAATATTAGAATCGGCCGGTTAAAACCGGGGATTTTTATTGCTGTTTTAGTGGATTTGGTTATATATCTATAAGCTTGGGTTAGGGAATATGGATTGTCCCGTTTGTAAAGATAGTGCGATGATTACCCTCGAGCTTGATGAGGTTGAGATCGATTACTGTACGGTTTGCAACGGTATATGGCTCGATGCCGGCGAGCTCGAGCTTCTGCTTGGAGAACCTCAAAAGGCCCGTAAGCTGCTTAGTTCTTTTAAAGTTGATAATAGTTCCATGGAAAAAAGCCGCAAATGTCCGATCTGTGATAAAAAAATGCAGAAAGTTGTCGTAGGTTCTTCCAAGCCGGTTCTGCTTATCGATAAATGCAGTAAGGGAGACGGCCTGTGGTTCGACAAAGGTGAATTGCAGGATATTTTTGACAGAGCACAACTGGACAAGGATAATAAGATTCAGCAATTATTGACTAATATGTTCAGTTACGATTGAAATTCAATGAAAGGAGAAAATTATGGATTGGTGGAACTATGCATTAATTGGTGTCGCAGTACTTATTATTGTCATTGCGGTAATAATGAAGAAGAGGTCCTAATAGAATAAAACCAGTAAATAACCTTCAATAGAGGAGAAAGCCTATGTCGGGATCTATTCTTATAGTTTTAGTTTTGGTTCTGCTTGTTCCTGTTCTGCTCATTCTTTTTGTGATCGGAATATACAATGCTCTGGTTCGATTACGCAACCAGGTCAATAATGCCTGGTCGCAGATTGACGTTCAGCTCAAGCGCAGACATGATTTGATTCCCAACCTGGTCGAGACCGCCAAGGGCTATATGAAGCACGAACGCGGGACTTTCGAGGCCATAACACAGGCAAGAAGTCAGGCTATGGGTGCCAAAACTGTTGCCGATTCTTCAAAGGCCGAAGGAGCCCTCGGAGAGGCATTGAGCAAGTTCATGCTGGTCGTTGAGAATTATCCTGACTTGAAGGCAAATCAGAATTTTCTCGCAGTTCAGGAAGAGCTCAGCAGCACTGAGAACAAGATAGCCTTCTCCAGGCAGAGCTATAACGACCAGGTTTTGGCTTTCAATAACAAGATTCAGATGTTCCCGTCGAACATTGTTGCCGGCATGTTCAGTTTCGGTAAGCGTGACTTCTTCGAAATCGAAGTTGAAGCCGAGCGGGAAGTGCCAAAAGTCAGTTTTTAGTTTTTTCCCGTTTTTGTATCGAGTTATCAGTAACTGCAAAACAACATAAACTCGATATAGGTAGAATCGTGGAACTAAAACTATAAACTTTAAATCTGAAGACTTGTTTTATGTGGGAACTGATTAGAGCCAATAAGAGAAGCTCCATCGTACTGATGGTTATGATGGCTTTTGTGCTGCTGATTCTGGGCTTTGTGATTGGTTTTGCCGTCACTAAAAGTCCGGCGGGCGGTTTTGTCGGCCTGATGATTGCCACTGTTATGTGGATTGTGCTGACATTGATCAGTTTTTCGAGTGGCGACCAAATTCTTTTGGCTGCGAGCAGAGCGAAACTCGTTACCCATGATGTGCACCCGCAGTTGTTTAATGTCGTCGAAGAAATGAAAATCGCCTCCGCCCTTCCGGCAATGCCCAAAATTTACATCATAAACGATCCCGCTCCCAATGCGTTTGCCACCGGCCGCAGCCCGGAAACGGCATCGGTTGCAGTTACCGCAGGCCTTCTGGCTCGACTGAACCGTGATGAGCTCCAGGGCGTCATCGCACATGAAATAAGTCACATTGTCAACCGTGACATTCTTTTCGTTACTCTTGCCGGTATAATGCTCGGCTCGATCGTCCTGCTTTCCCAGGTATTTCTTCGAGGTATGTTTTATAGTTCGCTCGGCGGTTCTCGCCGAAGATATTCGGGTGGCGGAAAAGGCGGCGGCGAGGCCCAGATTGTTATAATGATTATCGCAATCGTTGTCGCAATCCTGGCTCCCATTATGGCCTATCTTTTATACTTTGCATTGTCCAGAAGACGTGAGTACCTCGCCGATGCCGGCGCTGCCAGATTGACACGCTATCCGGAAGGGCTTGCCAGCGCTTTGGAGAAAATTTCCAGCGATCCGGCCCCGCAGCTGGCATCTGTCAACAAAGTAACGGCACCTATGTATATTGTCAATCCGTTCAAGAGGAAGGGACAGATGAAACTGTCCGACCTGACCAGCACACATCCGCCGATATCCGAGAGAATCAGGATTTTACGAAATTTGACTCATGGCGTTTCTTTCAGGGATTATTCGGATGCTTATTGCAATGTAACACATGCCAAACCAATTGTTCCTCCTTCCGCTATGACGAAAGAAGAAATCGGGTTGCGGCAGCCCAAAGCCGGAGAAGAAAAGGAGCAGCGTCTTCAGTCACAGATGCGACAGGTCGGTGACATTATGCGTAAAGTCAACAAGTTTGCTTTCATTACCTGTGCCTGCGGTCTGAATTTAAAAATACCCCCTAACTTCAAAGGTAATAAAGTTGAGTGTCCCCGCTGCCATAAAAGTCACGACATTCCCCGAAAATAAGAGGTCGCTCAGAAAAGGAACAGTTCCAATTCCGGCAATCGGCTATTCCAACTCGATTGTCTGGCCGGGGCTTAATATCTTCACCTCGCACGAGGCCTTTTTTTCAAATTCTTCGGCATCTTTTCGACCACCCACAATGTCACCCCAGTGGTAGGGTATCGCTATTTTGGGATTTATATGTTCGGTTGCCTCGGCGGCCTCCGCGGCGTTCATGGTATATGTTCCGCCGACAGGCAGCAGCGCCACGGAAATATTGTCGATAGTTTTCATTTCATCTGTTAAATCCGTGTCACCGGCGTAATAAATTCGCTCGGAATCTATCTGGATGATAAAACCCAGCCATTGATTTGACTTCGGGTGGAACTGTTTCCCGGGATTATATGCTGCTATACCATGTACTACGACGCCGTTAATATCTTTTGTTGAACCGGGCAGGATTTGCTCTCCTGCGCCATGCTGGGCGATTACATCGGCCGGTGCGATGAGTTTGGTATTTGCGCTGCTGACCCTGGCAATGTCCTCCGAAGAATAATGGTCGTAGTGGCTGTGGCTGACGAGCACTACCGTTGCATCGTGTGCTGTATTCTTGATTTTCCATGGGTCGATATATATGACCTCATCCTTGTGAGAAATCTTAAAACTGGCATGACCCAGCCATTGTATTGTAATGCTCATGGCAGCCTCCTTTACGTGTCTATTTTCTGTTTCTGTTCTTTATATCTCCGGCATTTGTGCCGCGGGTTTGTATTTTCGGCATCCGCAATTAATCATCACCGGAACTATTGGACAAATGAATAACACATAACTGCGCATTTTTACTCCACACGAATGATTTTCCGAAAGACAGGGAAATAACCCTCGGATTGTATTTACACTAATGTGCGAAAGACGTGTTGTCAATAGATTGAAATTAAATTTTAGACTTCGCACGTTTTGCGCAAAGTCTTAAAGAAGCGGGACAAGCTCAGGCTTGTCCCGCTTGGAAGAGCTCTGAGAATCTCGGGAAAAATATGCAGGATTTACAGCCTGGTTTTAAGGCAATCCTTCATAAAGCAGCAGTCGATATTGGGACAATATCCGTTCGACCATCCGTAACACTGTGTGTTTCCCTCTGCCGCTTGAATGGCATGAATAAGATCTGTTTTCTTCATATTTCCGGGATTTATGCCGAGTGCTTTGGCCTTCATTTTTATCTCGGGCATCTTCATGCCTTTATCTGCGATTTTCGTTGCAGGCATCTCTATTATCTCCTTTTAACTGTTCAAGGCGGTTTTTTAACCCGCTGTATTACTTTGTCAAATTCAATTGGAATCCGAACAATATATTCGACTATTATATTTTCGATTAAATCGGCAAAGTCCCTCAGTAAAAACATACGGAAAGTATAATTTTTTTTATTTTGCTGTGGGGTCTTAATAAATATGTCGGTCTTAAATCTATTATAATCTGTTTTATCGGGTTTTTTCGCATATACATTTTCTTTGTATCGAATATGTTTATTACTTCGGAATAAATAGTGAATATACGAGTGTTTGACAGGGAAGTATCAACAGGTTAGATTTACAAAAAACCTTGTTGAAGGCGTAGAATTATATGAAAACAAAGGTATGCATCATCGGAGCGGGACCGGCCGGCTTGATGGCGGCGATTTTCTCCGCCGATTCGGGAGCCGATACCATCGTAATCGAGGCAAATTCGAGTCCCGGACGAAAACTGCTTCTAACGGGAGGAGGTCGATGTAATTTGACACACGAAGCCGAACCGCGGGAGCTTGTTCGTAAATTCGACGATAGGGGAAGATTCTTGAGTTTCTGTCTTTATGAATTTTCACCGCGCAACGTGCGGGAATTTTTTGCCGGTCTTGGTGTGCCGACAAAGATTGAAATAGACGGCTGCGTCTTTCCTGCTACTGATAGTGCTGCCGATGTAAGGGATGTTCTTTTTAAAAGGGCAAAAAACCTCGGCGTGAAATTTTTGTTCGGTAAATGTGTCAATGGTATTACAAAAGGAGATGGGATGTTTATCGTTCTTGCCGGAACGGAACGCATCTGTACCGAAAGGCTTATTATCGCTACCGGTGGCCTTTCATGGCCGAGGACAGGCTGCACAGGGGATGGCTATCGGTTTGCACGGCAATTCGGACATCGTATTATTGAAACTAAAGCAGCATTAGTCCCGCTCGTAACTCTCGAAACCTGGCCGGGGCGACTTGCGGGAACCGCATTGGAAAATGTCCGGATTACGACGCGTCTCAATAACAGGAAAATTACTGCCGAAGGGACGCTGGTTTTTACCGATGACGGTTTGGGCGGCTCTGCGGCACAGGATATAAGCCGATACCTGACCGACTATCTGCCTGCTAAAGATAAACCGATCGAAATCGTGCTGGATATGGACCGGCGTTTTGAACAGGCGGAGCTTGAGAGCCGTATTATCGAATGTATCGGGGTGAATCCCAAAAAGAAAGTGGTTAATATTTTAGCGGGATTCCTGCCGAAGCGCCTTTCGACTCTTGTGTGTGAGCTTTCCGGTTGTGACGAGCAGCTTCCGGCCGGGGAGTTGAAAAAAGATATGCGTAAAAAGCTGGTTAAACTCGTCAAGGCTTTGCCGCTTTCAATTGTTCGTACCGGGCCGATTGCCGAGGCGACAGTGACTCGCGGCGGTATTGATGTTGCTGAGATTGATCCGGAAACGATGGAATCTAAAATATGTCCCGGTTTATTTTTTGCCGGCGAAGTTATCGATGTCGATGGTCCCTGTGGCGGATACAACCTCCAGATATGCTGGTCAACCGGCGCTCTTGCCGGCTCCTCCGCCGCAGAAAAAATATAAAAATCTGGTATTATTTTTAATATGAATGATACTTTTAAGGAATAAATTTGAAGGGAATATAAAATGAAAAATCTAAGTTTGATTTTATTCGCCGTATCGCTTTGCGTATCCGGCTGCACTTCAGGATACAGGGTGCATGTAAACGGATTTTCCGAAATCGACCAGATCAAACAAAAGTCATCGTTTTATGTCTCTGTGGACCCGAATTCCGAGAATCCCATCTTTAACAAAGAAATCAAAGCAAGGATAGAGGAGCTTCTGAAGTGGTATGAATATGTCCCGGCTGCGGACCTTAACAAATCCGACTATCGGCTTACTTTCCAGGCGTCAATGGATTCGCATCAAACATCAGGTTTTACGCCGTTCTATCGTCCGTATATGGGTTTTCACGGTGAGTATTGGAGTGGTTATCATTTCGGTTACACGACTTATGTTCCCTATTACGATACGTATTACGACCAGCGGCTCGGAATTAAAGTTTTTGCCCGCGATCCCAACACCGCCCTGGCCGGGGAAAAAGTTGTCTGGGTCGGCGAAGCGATGATAAGCACGAGCGGCGAAGATTTTCGCAGGACTATAAATTATTTATTGGTCGGATGCTTTCAGTATTTCGGCGCTGATACATCCAGACAAAGGAGCCTGATTGTCACCGAAAAAGATCCCAGAATTATCCGCATCGAATCCCTAAAATAGTTTTTTTACGATGTGATCCCTTGTATGGTAATCACAAAGATAGTGTAATTAATTATTGGTTTTACACTGCATACACATTTATTGTGATTTCAGTTTTTTAAGATTTTCGTTGTTATCTTGGTGGTTTTATGTTAACATTTAATGATTAGGTTAACATGGGTTAATATATAACCATTGAGTTAACAGATATATTGAATTATAAGCGTTTGGTATGCAATAGGTTACAAATATAGAAAGATGTTTAGTCATGAAGAAAAATGATTATATTACTATCCCACAACTGGCCAATGTGTTGGGCATAAGTAGAATCGCTGTCTATAACAAGGTCAGGAAGGGGCAAATTAAGGCGGTAAAGATCGGGAGAACTTTCGCAATTCCCCAAAGCCAAATAAGCGAAATAATGGGCCGTAAACTTAGCGAGAAAGATAAAAAGGAAATTGATCTCGCTGTGGAAAAAACAGTTAGAGAATATGGTAGCGTACTGAAATTATTAGGTTCATAGTAGTGAAGATTTTAACAATTAAAGAGGTGGAGTATATCGCTTTCCAGTTAGCCAGAGAAATGTTGGCCTTTGATGAACCAATTCCAGATTTCTCCAGCCGATTTCCAAATGTTCTTGAAAGTTGCTTAGCAACACCCTTTCAGAAGTTTGCCAAAAAGTCTCTCTATTCGACGCTTATCGCCAAGGCGGCGATACTTTTTTATCTTCTCATTAAAAATCATCCATTTCAAAACGGCAATAAGCGCATTGCTATGACAACTTTGTTCGTGTTTCTATACAGGAACGGCAAGTGGCTCAAGGTTGATACTCAGGAGTTGTATAACTTCACGATTTGGGTTGCCCAAAGCCCTCGAACAGTAAAAGACGAAACCGTTAAAGCCATAGAGAAATTCCTTAAAGCACATCTGGTGAAGTTAGAAAAATAAGATGCTTCTCCATAAAGGGAAGTAAATTAACCATAACTTCCTATATTTTTCAAAGATAAGTTGACTAATGATCCTTATTATTTTTAAGGTTGTTTGTAATATTGCATAGCCTCGGGGAGGAGACTTTTTATATTTTGGATTCTGGTTTCGTTGGCGGGGTGTGTGCTCAGGATTTCCCAAGGTTGTGAGCCTTTGTTTGCCTCGGTCATTCTCTGCCAGAAAGTCACTGCCTCGTGCGGGTCGTATCCGGCCATCGCCATAAAAATTAAACCGAGATGGTCCGCCTCGCTTTCGTGGACTCTGCTATACGGCAGCAATATTCCGACCTGTGAGCCTATGCCATATGAGGTCATAAAAAGATTCCTGGTTTGTTCGGGGCGTTCTTCGAGTGCCTTCGATAAGGCCATACTGCCCATATCGACAATAAGACCCTGCGTCATCCTTTCTGCGCCGTGCTTGGCGAATGCGTGTGCGATCTCATGGCCCACGACAACAGCCAGGCCCGCTTCTGTCTGGGTCACCGGCAAAAGACCGGTATAGACAACGACTTTGCCGCCCGGCATGCACCAGGCGTTGACGTTCGGGTCTTCGACGAGATTAAATTCCCATTCGTAGCCCACGAGCCGGTCTTCTATGCAGTTGTCCGTGCAATACTTTTCGACGGCCTGTTGAATTCTGCTGCCGACGCGTTTGACCATTTGTGTTTGCTCGACGTTCGTACTTAGCTTGTTCTGGGAGAGGAATTCGCCGTAGTTTTGGAAGCTCATCGAATTCATCATCGAATCGGGGACAAGATTGAGCTGTTTCCTGCCGGTTATTTCGACCTGCGAGCAGCCGAACAGAATCAATAAAAGTCCCAGCAGGACAAATATTTTTGATTTCAGGATTGTTTTCATGGCTTTTCCCCTTTATTGATAAAATCATTTTTTGTATTCAATAACAACACATAACGGGATGCTTTTAATGATTTCCCGCATTTGAAATTATATATATTAGAACAAACTAATCAATCAGTATCAATCCGTAAAAGTTGGGGCACTGCTTCGTGGTTTTAACGACCTCGATGGGAAGGCCGGCCTTTTTCACTGTGGAAAAGACATCGATTCCGCACGCTTCCATCGACGGCCGGGCACGCCTCGAGTGCCGGCACCAAAGTTCATCCACCTTGCATGTTTTACAGAAATCGCATGACCCGGCCCCGAGTGCGAAAACCTTCCAGGCACCCCGAAGAAAGATTTCCCGTTCAAGCTTGGCTACCGTGGCTTTTACGTGGGCCTCCGGCGTAAAATGTATCAGGATAGCTCTGGTGTACGAATCCAGCACTTCACGCATCTGCTGCGGCGTCGGTGTATATGGTGGGCAAACCAAGCACTGACCATAACCTTCACATCCGAACCGGCACTTCAATCGCACCCATGCGGCAGTTTCCACATCCGACGGCGAGATTATACAGACGTCCCTGATGTTGGCTTTTTGTTTAACGGCTTTGCATAAATCGCTGTCGGATATTTTTGACTTTTGTATAGGCTTTTTAGCTTTACGTTTCATCGATTTGTTGTTTTATTTGATTCAATAAATTTATCGCATCTATCGGTGTTAGCTTGTTGACATCTGTTGATGCGAGTTTATCTAAAATGCTTTTATGTTTCTGGACGAAAAGAGTATTTTTGTCCGGCTCTTTTGTTTTATGTCGGGATAAATGTTCGCCGGTGGCTTCTCTCTGGAAAGTGCTTTCAAGCTCTTCCAGGATTTCTTTGCTGCGTTCCAGGATCGATTTCGGAACGCCGGCTAATTTTGCGACGTGAATGCCGTAGCTTTTATCGGTTCCGCCTGGTATGATTTTGTGTAAAAAGACCACCTCGTCCATCCACTCGCGGACGGCCACGTTACAGTTCTTGATATTGGAAAACAGCTCGGCTAATTCGGTCAACTCGTGATAATGTGTGGCGAAAAGCGTGCGGCATTTTATTTTGTTCGCGATATGCTCGGTTATCGCCCAGGCAAGTGACAGCCCGTCGTAAGTGCTTGTACCGCGTCCGACTTCGTCGAGAATTACAAGAGATTTGTCGGTTGCGTTGTTGATAATATTGGCGGTTTCGGTCATTTCTACCATGAAGGTTGACTGGCCCCGGACCAGCTCGTCGGAGGCACCCACGCGGGTGAAAATCCTATCGACCAGACCAATTTCGGCATTTTTCGCCGGTATGAACGAACCTGTCTGTGCCATTAAAACCATCAGGGCGACCTGCCTGATATAAGTGCTTTTGCCGCTCATATTCGGGCCGGTGATAACAAGAATTTCGCCGGCGCCGTTGCCCAGTTCGGCGTCGTTCGGGACAAACTCCGGCCCAAGTGTTTCAGCCAACACCGGATGTTTTCCTTCGTGGATAATCAGCCGGCCGTCGTCGGATATTTTTGGGCGGGTGTAATTTCGCCGCTTGGCTAAATACGCCATCGCCATAAGACAATCACATTGTGCGATGGTCTGGGCAAGCTCTTGCAGGCGGCTGATGTATTGTGTGCACTGTCGGCGGAGCTGGTCGTAAAGCTGCTGCTCTAATTCTATTGCTTTTTCCTCGGCGCTGAGGGCCTGCGTCTCATACTCTTTTAATTCCTCGGTGATATATCGTTCGGCGTTTTTTATTGTCTGCTTGCGGATATAATCGGCGGGGACTTTATCGGCCGATGAATGGTTGACTTCGATATAGTAGCCGAAGACTTTGTTGAATCCGATTTTCAGATTTGCAATGCCGGTCCGCTCGATTTGATTTTTCTGGAAGTTTTTAAGCCATGTCCGACCGTCTTTGGAAATCGACCGCAGCCGGTCAAGCTCTTCGGAAAAGCCTGTCCGTATCACGCCGCCGTCGCGTAGGTGCGAGGGCGGCTCCGGCTCAATTGCGGCTTCGAGTAAATCCGCCAATTCGTCCATGCTATCGCACTGACCGGACAAATGCACAAATAAATCACATCGAAATTGTCCCAGAACCTTTCGCAAGTGGGGTATTTGCCGCAGCGTCCCTGCAAGGGAGACTAAATCACGGGGAGTCGCCCTGAACGTACTTATACGGGCGGCAATTCGCTCGGTGTCGGATATGTTTGCCAGAAGTCTGCGAACCTCCGTCAGTTCGGTCTCGGAATCTTTCACTTCTTCGATGGCATCCTGACGTTGTTCGATGGCCTTGATATCGCACAGCGGCATGCACAGCCAGTTCCGGAACAACCGGCCCCCCATACCGGTGATGGTTTCATCGAGGCTGTCCAGAAGCGAGCCTTTGCTGCTTTCCGTGCGAATGGTCTGCATGATTTCCAGGCTGCGTAAGGAGGCCGGGTCGATTTGCAAATAGTCCCGGCGGTCGATTTTTTTCAAATTCCGGATGTGGCCGAGCGTGGTTTTCTGAGTTTCGTTGAGATATTCGATAATAGCCCCGGCCGGAGCGATCAATACATCGTCATCGTCGGATATGCCGAAGCCTTCGAGAGTGGCCGTGCCGAAGTGCTTCAACAAACGCTGCCTTGCCTGGTAGGGATCGAAATACCAGGCGGGACGTTCGGTTATGATAGCTTTGGTTAGTTGTGTGATGTCCCTTATTAGTTTTTTTGTCTCGGCCTCGAATAATTCTCCGCGTCTGTCGGCGAGCAGGCACTCGGCCGGAGACAGTCGCAACAGTTCGTCGACTAGTTTTTCCTCCGATAATTGCTGGATGAAAAAATGACCGGTGGAAATATCCACCCAACTGATGGCGGCACGGCTTCTTGTCCCTAAGCTGACTGCACAAAGGAAATTATCTTCTTTGGAATTCAATAAAATATCGTCGGTCAATGTTCCGGGGGTGACGATTCGCACAACGTCACGTTTGACGACGCCCTTTGCCGTTTTCGGGTCTTCCACCTGCTCGCAGACGGCGACTTTATAGCCGGCCTGCAGCATTTTTTTCAGGTATCCTTCGACTGCGTGATACGGCACTCCGGCCAACGGGATGGGATTAGCGCCTTTGTTCCGGCTGGTCAGCGTCAGGCCAAGGACCTTCGAGCATGTTTTTGCGTCTTCGTAAAAGGTCTCGTAGAAATCGCCCATGCGAAAAAACAAAATACAGTCCGGATGCAGTTGCTTGAATTTGTGAAACTGCTTCATCGCAGGCGTCAAATTTTGATTGGTTGGGGTCATGGATATGATTATACATAAACTCGGCCGTTTAACAACTCTGTTATGATAGAAGCGGCCTGCTCTTTCGATTTGATGGTTGTAAGTTGTCTGATGAGATTAACTTGGCGGTCTGTGAAGCAAACGGCGTTTTGTAGATCGAACTCGGCCGTCCCGGTTGTTTGCAGGATTTTCTCTGTTAGCTTGTCGATTCCATCACTGGTTTTGGCGCTTATTTTTACCGTGTTCGATAAAAAGTCCGGCAGTTTGTCTGTGTCGAATTTTGCCGGCAGGTCGCATTTATTGAGAATAGTTATGGTTTTTTTATTGGCGAATTTTTGAATGAATTGGTCGTCAAGTTTCTCGCTTTGGCTGCTGTCAAGCACCAGCAGAACCAAATCCGCCTGCTCGAGTGTTTCAAGGGCTTTTTTCCGGGCGGCTTTTTCGATATTACCCGGAGCGTCCGGCGGTTTTTCATCCAGACCCGCCGTATCTGTCAATTCCAGTGACACTGAATCGATTAGGCATTCGGCTGTGACCCAGTCGCGAGTTGTGCCGCTAATCTCGGTAACTATCGATTTTTGCCGACCGGCCAGACAATTTAGCAGTGAGCTTTTGCCGCTGTTGGGTGGGCCTGTCAGGACGGCTTTGCAGCCATAAATAATAAGTTTTGCAGTCCGGCTTTTCTGTATTATTCGGCTTGCTTCGGCTTTAATCTTATCAGGATAAATGTCGTCTAAGTTCTCCAGCCAGCCTTTGGCTATCTTACTTAAACCGGAATCGATTTGGTTTAATATAATTTTTGTGCCCTGGAGTGTTTTTGCCTTTGGCTGGGCAAGCTTTGCTTCGAGTGCGATTGTGCCGGTTTTTTCCTTTGCCGAGAAGATTTTTATCAAAAGCTGCTCGGCGGTCAGGATTCGAACGCCGTTTCGCCGTAGCAGTTGCATAATCATTTCAACGAGAAGCGGATTGCCGTGACAGTTGATGGCGAAAGTCCGGGGCTGCTCGCAGCCGATTGTCACTTGGTCGATTTTTTTATAGCCGTCGTGAATTGTTCCGAGCAGGATTTTGCCGGTCTCGAATTTTGCCGGTTTTTTCCCCGCCGGCTGGAATATCTTTTTAAATAAGTCCTCTGACGAATCGCCGAATAGCTGAATCGTCGATATCGCGCCGGTTCCTTTACCTGTCATTACTGCTGAGTAACAATCCATAACGATTCTCATATTAGACCGGATGTTGACCAAACAACGATTTCAATTTTTGCTCAATACCTTTTGCAAACTGGTAGAAAGGTTTATTCAAGAATATGGCTGGTGCATTGAAAATCCAGTTTAAAAATGAGCTGTTAAGGCAAAGCCGGATAATTGAGCCGTAACCGAGGGTTTTATCCGTCAGCAACAGAAGGGCAGTAAATACGACGGGAAGCAAACATGCGAAAAGAAGGATGATTCTTTTGGTTTTTGTGATGTTTGATTGGAAGAATGAGATAAATCCAAGAAATAAACCTGATTGACCGGATGAAATAATCAGACTAATCAATAAAAGTTCCCGGTCAAATTTTAAAGTTTCATGCTGGATTGGCTCTAGATGCGAAAAAGATGTAAAAAAATCCCTGCCAAATGAAAACGGAAGTGACCAGCAAAATAGAATTATGCAGATAAGGAGAACGTCAGCAATTTTCCTGAACGTCACCTTGTGCCTAATAAAAAAATTACCGGTTTTCGAAAAGGAAGCAGGAGTTTTCTTACGAACCAAATACACAATAACAGCGATAGGTATGGCATTTGCGAACCAAAACCATTTTTCGTAGAAGATTTCGGGTATCGTTAATGCCGGCATTTTTTTCCTAAAGGGCTTCTTTTTTTGCTTGGATATATTTCTTATAGGCCAAAAAGACACCTTTAATGACAAGGTGAGGGACATAGTTATCTATAAATTCGCAGTCGGTGTGTATTGTCTTTGCACCTGAGCCGGTGATAATCGTTTGCGGCCACGTGCCGATTTCTTCCGCGTAGCGTCTGATAACTTCCTGCAGTGCTCCCACGATAGAATAATACAGGCCGCAGTTTATGGCCTCGGCGGTATTTCTGCCGTAAGGGGCTTTGGGCTTGGTGACTTTGATATTCGGCAGTTGGGCGGTATTGTATTTTAGTGCATTTGCGCTGATTTCGAAGCCGGGGCAAATAACGCCGCCGAGGAAAACGCCGTGTTCATCGACAAGGTCGATAGTAACTGCCGTTCCGAAATCGGCAACCACAACCGCATCTTCGACGACATCGAACGCGGCCGCCGCAGAGACCACCCGGTCGGTGCCGACTTTGTCCAGCTCATCGACCCGGAGCGTCATCGGCAGCGGGATCTCTTTGCCTATGATATAAACTTTTTCACCTAAATCATCTTTTACTATCTTCTGGACGAGCTTTGTCCAGGCAGGTTTGACGCTGCTGACGACGATGACGCCGTTGCGTTTTTTTTCTTTGGAGCCTTCTGCAACCGGCACTTTTTGCCATACCGATTTCAGGCAGCTTGTCAGTTTTGTTTTGGCATTGCCCGGGATGGATTTAACAAACTGCTCCTTATCGTCGAGATAAAGCCCGATGCCGATATTCGTATTGCCGATATCTATTGCAATTACATTCATAATGTGTCTCTTGTAATTCTCCCTTGTGGGATGGCTTTCGCCATTGATTCTTTACTGTTATTATGTACTCTATTCTATTGCCAATGTCAATCCGAACTAATACCGGGAAAAATGCTGAAAAATTTATAGATTCCGGTGGACAAATTGCTCACTTCGGTCACTTATGTATATAGAATACGTCAGAACCAGAGGGCCTCGATTTGACAATACCAAGCGATAAAGTATTGATTCATTCGGTTTTTACCGGCGAAAAGGAAGCTTTTGGAGAGTTGTACGACCGTTACGCTCCGTTGATAAGGGCGGTTTGCTATGATAAAACCGGTAATATCGCTGATGCCCAGGACCTTGCGCAGGATGTTTTCCTGCGGGCGTATGAAAGATTGGGCCGATTGAGTGAGCCGGATAAATTCGGCAGGTGGCTTATCGGAATTGCCCGGCTTCGCTGCAAGGAATGGCGGCGGCAAAAACACCGTAGCCAAGAAAAATGTGTCGAACCGACAAACGCCGACTCGTATATCCATGAGACCTCGAATGATGGTCATATAGAAAAGCTTCGGGAAATGATAACAAAACTTCCGGAAAAAGAGAGGTTGGCTTTGCATGTATTCTATCTTCTGGACGGCTCAGCCGATGAAGCTTGTAAGATAATGAAACTGTCGAGGTCGGGCTTTTATCGCGTACTCGAAAGGGCACGAAAACGTCTGGGAAATTATTTAGTTCGAGAACGGGAGGTAATCCGATGAAAACTCCGTTGGATAGCGGTTTCGATAAAGCGTATAAAGTTTTTCATAAAGACCACAATCATCTTCGGGAAGATTTAATGAATTCGTTACCTGCCGACTCCGGCCCGTGCAGGCAAAATGTATTGATTAATCTTGCTCGGATATTTTTCGGAGGTTCCACTGTGAAAATCAGAATGACAAAAGTGGCCGGGGCGGCGGCTGTTATTATTGCCGTAATAGCGGGTATCAGGGCTTTTAACGGAACTTCAGCCTGGGCGGAAGTTATCGAGGCATTCAATAATGCGGACAATATACATATTATAACGAAATTTACCCGTCCCGGTAGTCAGATCTGGGAGGTCCGGTCATGGTTAAAAAACAGGACGATGCTGCGTCAAGAGTCTCCCAGGGAAATTACTATCGACGATGGTGAGAACCGCCTTACCCTGAACCGTGAAGAGATGACCGCACAGTTGAGCGATTCCGTGTCACCTTTCGAGGACTACATGGAGAGCGGCAATTTCGAGATTATCCTTTTATTCAGAGGTAAAGAAACACCTTTTAAGGCAACTGAACTGCCTGATGAACGTACTGATATTCAACGGGTCTTTGAGATAACTTATCGTGACGTTTGGACCGGCAAGGCATGGGTTGATGCGAAAAGCAATCTTCCGTTGCGCATCACGGCAACTTATAACGAGGAATTCAGAGATCGGGTGCTGGATATGGAAGTGACGTATGACTACGAGCCGATTCCAATGGAAGTGTTCAATCTGAATGTGCCGTCTGATTATAAACAATTGCCGAGATTACAGACCCGTTTTTTCAGCGGCAGAGTAATTGACGAAAAAGGCAAGCCTGTTGCCGATGCTGAAATTGTCACCTCAGATGAGGACATAAGGGGCAAAACGAATGAAAAAGGCGAGTTCACCATAAAACTGCATCCGGGACCGGGAAGAACCGTACATGGATTTCCGATGATTATCCGGGCTGTTGAAAGTGGCGATCCGAATCGCGTTGCATGGACACTGCTTCGGAATCCGAGGCATGAATTACGGCCCCTGTTCAGACCGGATGATGGTAAGACAAAACTCGAACAGGGTGGTGACGTTGATATTCAATTGGTGGATAGCGGGAAACTACGCGAGTTTATTCAAGGCAATCCCGGCAGGATTATCTTTAAAAGTGACAAAGACAAATATCCGAGTGAGGTAAAAGATATCGAGCTTAAAATGCAGCCGGCCAGTGTCATAACCGGAAGAATTACCGACCGGCAGGGACAACCCATAATGAATGCTGTGATTAAGCTCGAGTATATGAATGTGGTGGTCGGCGAAAATGAAATAGATATCAGGAGTTTGGGCAAAACGAATAAGGAAAAAGAAATTTTGTCGGCCCTTGATGACGACGGACTTTGGCGAAGGACTTTTGCAGTTACGGACAGTAATGGTAATTACAAGCTGTGTAATCTGCCCGATATATGGTCCGAAGTTCGATTGGAAGCTCAGGCGGAGGGATTCGTAACCGAGGCTAAAAGGTTTTTCCGTCAGGAAGACTGCAGTTTCACTCTGCTAAGAGCGGATACGATTATTCGTGGTACTGTGATTGACAATCTCGGCGAGCCGCTTGTCGGCCGCGAGGTCGAGTTCGATATAGAGTCGGATGAAGTCGGGGACGTAGATATGGAGGAGGTTTTCACGGATTCGCAGGGAAGGTTCGAGCTGGCAGGAGTACCGGCGGTTGATGACCTTGTGCTGGAAATCCGGACAGATGAAAAACCGCGTGACTGGGATGAGAATGAGATGACACGCGGGAGAAAGTTTATCTATTATCTTATGATCGAAGAACCTGTCAAATTCGAGCCGGGCAAAAGAGAATACTTTGTTGAGATTGTTCCGCACAGGCCGGATATCACACTCGAAATCGAAGTCAAAGATTCAAAGGGCAAACCGTTGGTCGGTGTCCCGACCGGTGTGTGCAGCCCGGGTTACTCGGAAAGAGACTGGTATATCAGTAAATTAGTCGGCAAAACAGATGTCAACGGTATATGCACTATCACGGAAGTACCGAGAATCGAACCTTTACAGTTGTGGATTTGCGTGCCCGGAACAACGGGTACTTTCCATGACTGGGAATCAATGCGGGAATTGGACCAGCAACTTAAAGATGCGATAAACGAATCCCGCAGCAAATATTCACCGAAGGTAGTGACGGTAGAGCTGGAAAAAGAAAAGAAGAATTACAAAGTCCCCGTCACGTTAGAGGCAATTGATTGATAATGAAATTTTATCTATATGAGTGACGACAGATAAACAGCCGGGATTAATTTGACGCTATCCTTGGTTTATCTAATTGCCCAAAAAGTAAATGTCCCTGATAATTTGTCAGGATTATTTCTTTTTCTTAAATAATTCCACACCTTTTTGAAAAGCAATTTCGCTGAGGTTTTGCCTGAGAATTTTTGCTTTGGCTTTGGTGTCATCGGTTTTAATTTTGTCTTTTTTGATTTTTAGGATTGCCTTGTTTAATGAGCTTTCCAGAGACGTTAAATCAAGCAGGCAAGCTGCTCTGCAGAAAAAACTTCTGGATCTGCCGTCGTCGAAGTTCTCAATCATTTTTTCGAGGAGCTTGATTCGCTTTTTCTGTAAGTCTATGAATTTTTTAATCCCGTGTTCTTTTATAAAGTTCAAATTCTGCAGAACCACCTTATATGACGGGTAAGAAGAAGATTCCTC
>Ga0315549_1000081_pt1 | contig 97845 bp, 82 predicted proteins | sample SalMarSW160200MG_FD_203101 | JGI IMG/M metagenome (GOLD analysis project Ga0315549, IMG submission 203101) | Salt marsh sediment microbial communities from the Plum Island Ecosystem LTER, Massachusetts, United States - Salt Marsh Sediment SW1601-200 ... | reverse complement strand
AGTGATAGCCATTACCAACAGCACACTTCTCTGCCAGCTTGTTTTAATCCCTTCGGACTGTTCGCTTTTCATTCCCGGATGCAGATGCGGTAGTATCCTGTCTACCAGCCATAAGAAAGCGCCGCCTCCTAAAAAACCGACGACGGCAGGGACCCAGGGCGGAGGACCGCCGTATTTGGCTGCTTCTTCCGCCAGGGCAATGGCAGGTTTAAGCAGAGACCAGAAGCTGGCCGCAATCATAACACCGGAAGCAAAACCGAGCATGCCGTTTAATATTTTACGATTAATGGTCTTAAAGAAAAATACCAGGCTCGCGCCGGCTGCGGTTACAAACCAGGTAAAGAGTGTGGCGATTAATGCTTGTACAATCGGATTCAGATTTTGAAACCAGATAAAAATCACGCCTGCTCCTTTCAAAGGAGAGCATAAACAATATAGTATTTTAGATCAAGTGGTCTGCCGGCTCCGCTACCGAAAGCCGCGCTTTTCTCTTCCAATAAATTTAACTTGATGGGAAAGGAGTTATTTAATACACTTAAAAAGTAAGGTGTAAAGGAGTATTATTATGGAAAAAAATATCGGCGAAGAAATAAAGGTCAAAGGCGAAGAACTTTTAAAAAAGGTTAAGGAAATAGTGCATCAGGGGAATATTCGTAAAATAATTATTAAAAACGTAGAAGGTAAAATTATGCTTGAGATCCCCCTTACCATCGGTGTTGTGGGAGCGGCTTTTCTTCCCGTTCTTGCTGCAGTAGGCGCTCTGGCGGCTCTGGCAATGGATTTTAAAATCGAGATAATCAAACGGGAAGAGCAGACCCAAAACAATGATAATAAGGATCCGTCTTAAGACCGGATAAATAATTTCATTTGTAAAATTATTTTCATTTGTTTACATTAAAATAAGATACTCTCGACCAAACTGTTTTTAAAAGAGCAGGAGGATGTTGTAATGGTTTATAACCGGTATAAAAATATAAAACAGCCACGCTACTCTTGGTTTTTATTAATATGTATAAGCTGTCTTTTCTTTTTACAATGTAAACAAGACCCGCAAGAGATGATCCCGATCGAGGTAGCAAAAAAATACCTTTATTCAGACCAGAACGGAAATCCGGATACGGATTTCTTTGGTAAAACTGTTTTGGCCCTTATTAAATCGAGTGACGGGCAGACCGCTCTTGATAATGAGATTCGCTCTTTTTTAGCTCCGTTCTTAAGTGACTTGGGTTTTACCGTTAAATATTGGGATATCGATGAAGGTGTCCCGTCATTATTTGACTTGGGGGGCGTGCGCGCTGTAGTAAGCTGGTACCGCGGCGGAAGTTTACAGGACCCCGAAAGCTACCTTGCATTTTTAAACCAAACCATATTATCAGGTCGCAAACTCATTGTCATGGACAATTTTGGTGCCTATGAGTACAAAACCGAAGAAGAGGAAAAGTATGTGGATCCGGCCATCATAAATCTTGTGTTGGGAAAACTGGGCATATGGTATTTGGGTGAGTGGACGGATGATACGGAAGTAATAAGTATTGTCGATAAGGTTCCTGCTATTGTTGAAAAGGGCGGAGAGCAAAATGTAGAAAAGAGTGCTTTTTATTACAGATTTATGCCTGTGGATAAGGATCTGAAAGTCTATCTTTCCCTCAGCAGAAAAGATAAAAATCTTGATCCCAGCCCTGTTATCGTAAGCAATAGAAACGGCGGTTTTGTATTATCACGCTATATCTATCACATAAATGACGGAATCCCTCAGATACTCATCGACTTGAAAGAATTTCTGCTGCAGGCCCTGTTTCCACCTGCAAAAAGAGAACACATCGCGCTTTTTGCGGATATGAACGATCTTGAAATAGCGCGAATTGTTAAATTTACCTATAATAATCTACAGCGGGTAAATCTCGCTGTTTCGCTTATTCCCAAAACACAGTTTTCCAACCTGACCCCCTATGATCTGAGGCAGTTTACCTGTATAGGATTATTTCTTAAGGATGCCGGGCAGCTTACACCGGAGCTGTTCTCACCTTTTTTAGCCGAAGGTGGATCTCTGGCCAGCTTTATCGGGGGTTTTTTCCCCACATTTGCCCCGCTTTTTAAGGCAACCCCCATAGATCTGTCGCAAGTCGACTACGCCACAGGGTATAATATTAAAGCCGGGTTTGCCTTTAGTGAGGGAGCGGTTATAAGAAACGAGATTACACCCTGGACCACGGGAAACATCACTCCGGCTGCCGGCGCCGTTATCCTGGGTACCGATTCCGGCGGCAGCATACCGCTGGTATGGTCCGGGCAGGTGGAAAAGGGCAGAGTGATCGTATGGAACTGGAACGGTTTTTTGGGCGGCAATCTTATGGGCCTCATTGTGGAGTCCTTTCTCTACATTCGACCGGTGGGAGCGGCCCTTACACTCGGCTTCGGCCATATCTTCATAGATGATTGGCCTTTGCCCATGTACAACACGGTAAAGCAACCGATTTCCACTACTGATACCGAATTCTATACAACGGTCTGGTGGCCGGAAATGAAAGAAATCTTAGAAAGTCGTAATATCCCCTACAGCACCTATCTTATATTTAACTATAATGCCATAGTCGAGCCCCCCTTTACCGGTAGTGAATTCTTTATCGCGGACAATATGTCTTCCCTGCGCATGGCACAGGCGCTGCTCGCGGAGGGCAGCGAAATGAGTTTCCACGGCTATAATCATATGTCGCTGACGCGGGAAAAAACAGAGGTAAACCTTGCCAAGTGGCCTTCGGTGGAAAACATGATCGCCTCATTAGAACAGGGGCGCAATACCTGGATCCGTCTGTTCGGAGAACATACCCTGCCCTTTGCCTACGTGGCACCGAATAATATTATCTCGGAAGATGGTGCTGTAGCTTTACACAAGGTGTTCCCCAGTATAAAGATTATATCCGCGTTACACTGGGGAATCGGCGAAGAGCGCTATACCCCGATCGGCCCGCATCCGATTTTACCCGAAGTATATTATTTGCCGCGCATTACCTACGGCTATCAGGACACCCGTATAATCCGTGAGTTAGTAGTTTCGGGGATGAACGGACCGGGGATCTTCAGTCATTTCATTCATCCTGACGATGTTTATGATCCTTATCGCTCGGATGGAAAAGACTGGCCGCAGCTGAAGAGAGAATTTCAGCAGGTGCTTGACTACGTACGCGTCCACTATCCATGGCTTTCATGGTTGTCCATCCGCGATGCCCATAAGCGTCTCCTGGAATATGATAATGTCCGCTGTACATTCACATGGCAAAACCAAACACTCACGGTTACGGCTCAGCCCGGTATACTTTTTCGGGTACGCCCCAACAACTACCGTCTGACGGCACTGGAAGGTGCTAAAATCATCTACTCATACACGAACATGCCCTATCTGGTGCTGGAAGCAACAGCCAAGACCGCCCGTCTGCAGTTTACGCCAAGGTAATGGAACTGTTATCTGTGACTTAGGGTAGGTTGGTGCCGGTTTTTCTAAGCTGGTATGTCTTATTTTTTTTTATTAAAATTACATCTATTGACAACAGCAATTCTCATTTTAACAAATGAGAATTGACTTTTTAGTATATTGGCGCCAGCGATTCTCATTTTGTACGATTCTATTAGCAATTTATCATTGTTTTTATACTTTATTAAACATACATTGTACAAAATGAGAATCGCTGTATTGACAACTATGTAGATTGTGTTTTATAATTGCAATATGCATACTTATATAAATCGTTTTTTAGAAGATGAGGTTAAAAAAAATCTCTTACAAATTCCCATTATTGCAATCTTAGGACCAAGGCAGTGCGGTAAATCCACTCTCGCCAAACACATAATCGCCGATTTTGCAAAAATAATATACCTCGATTTAGAGAGACCGTCCGATATAAATAAATTAAGCAATCCCGAATTATTCTTTAAAGAAAATCAAGACTCACTCATTGTCTTGGATGAAATACACAGAATGCAGGAACTGTTCCCTTTATTAAGGAGCGAGGTGGACAGGAGGTCAGCCAATGGTCAGTTTATCATTCTCGGATCAGCTTCTTATGAACTGTTACGGCAGTCTTCGGAGAGCCTGGCCGGGAGAATCCGCTTACTGGAACTCACGCCTTTTCACATTTCAGAGCTGAACGCTGATTTCTCCTCATTAAAAAAACTTTGGATAAGAGGGGGATTTCCAAGAAGCTATTTAATGCCGGATGACCAAAGCAGCTTTAATTGGAGAAGCGACTTCATTCAATTATTTTTAGAAAGAGATATCCCTCAATTAGGACTCAACATCCCGGCCGGTTTGCTTTCCAGGCTTTGGCGCATGTGCGCTCACTCTCACGGGCAAGTGCTAAACTCTTCCCGTTTGGGTGAATCTCTGGGAATAAGCCATACCACAGTTCGCAGTTATCTGGAAATATTAAGCAAGACATTTATGCTCAGGATACTGCCACCTTATTCAACAAACATTAAAAAACGAGTGGTGAAATCGCCTAAGATATTCATCCGCGACAGCGGTGTACTCCATGCTCTTTTGGATATCCATGATTTCAACTCACTCATGGGGCACCCCCAATTCGGAGCTTCCTGGGAAGGATTTGTTATTGAAAATATTATTAATTATTTACCGCGCTGGAATGCTTACTTCTACCGCACTTCCAATGGAACAGAAATTGACCTGATATTGAGCAAAGGTTCGAAAAAGATAGCCGTGGAATGTAAAGTATCTGCATCGCCTCAGCCTGCCAAAGGTTTCTGGAACGCTCTCCAAGATATAGGAGCCCATGAAGCCTGGATAATAGCACCGGTTGAGGAGAGATATAAGATAAAAAACAATATAACCGTATCTTCACTACCAGAATTTTTAACTTATATAACACAACTATAACTTAGATATTATTTATGATAGGATTTTCTCCTTTTAAGTATACCTATTTTTTACCTATAGTAACATATCTATATCTAGAGTAAACTCTAAATAAGTCTTGACTTTTTTAGAGTTTGGTTGGGTGAGTTAAATAATAATTTTACCGCCTTTAGAGAATTCACAAAAGCCATATCAACCCCTGATGTAAATCCTGATGCCGCTGCTTATAAACAATTATTTAATTACAACGGTTTCCCGGAGCCGTTTTTAAAGAGCGATCAGGCCTTTTATAATATGTGGTTCAACGAGCGTAAAAAATTATTGATTCGGGAGGATAATCGGGATAAAGAGAGGTAGATTTTGTAATCACAAAAGATAGAAATCCCATTACTCTTATTGAATGTAAATATAATGATACGAGTCCTTCCAATTCTTTACAATACTTTCAGAATATACTTACGATAAAAATCGCTGTACAGCTTGCTAATAAATCCGGTGTGTGCCGCAAGCTGAAAACAGAGACCGGAGAGCTTTGGATTATCTCCGCGGACAGATGGCTTAAGCTTCTTCCTTAAGTCGCATAAAAAACCGAAGTGGCATCTGATTTTTCATAAGGCAAGAACAATGTGCTTGAAAATGAACTGTCCAATACCCAATTCAATATTTTCTGCCTTGATTTATAAACTCTTTAATATCCTTCTGTTTATCGAAAAATAAGTTCACACAGAGCTCACAAAGCAAAAGAGGGTGCTCTGTGAGATATTTTTAATATCAATCAAATCCTTCTCATCTGTGAAATCTGTGGTTCCTTTTCCGTTTAAATTGTAAATATTTTATTTCCAAGCACCTGTTGCTCAAATATCCAAATCTAGATATTATCTAGCCTATAAAACTGTCACGTAAGGGTGTCCACAGATGAAAAGCAAGAGCACTTCACATCAAGATCATAAAAAAAAGTTCTTTACCCCGGAAAACTATACGGCAGAGCAAGCACGTTTAATGCACTCAACCCGCGGCCCGCTGCTCATTGCCAGCTGCCGATCGGGCTCCTACCTTTCGGAAAGGGTAGCCGAGCGCTATGAACAGCTTTTAACACAAGCCGGGAGTAAAGACAATGTGCTCTATCTACCGGACATCGATAAGCGCTTTACCGATTCGGAGGCCTGCGTCAGGCTGGATCATCATGTGAACGGTTATGATGTGTTTTTGTTTCAAGCGCTGTTTAATCCCAATCTGCCGTTCAGTATCGATGATAACTACATGGTATTTCTTATTGCCGCGCGGGCTTTCAGAGAACACGGGGCAAAGCATATCACCGGTATTCTTCCCTACCTGGCATACTCCAGACAGGATAAACCCACTGCATTTAAACGCGAGCCCATAACCGCCAAACTCATGGCAGATCTGAGTATCATAGCCGGTGTGGATCATTTTATCTCGTGGGAACCGCACTGTGGACAGATCCGCGGTTTTTACGGAAGTACACCTGTGGATTTTTTGGATCCGCTTACGCTCTTTATCGAAGAGTTCGCCGAATTTAAAGAAAGAGAAGATGTCATTGTGGTGGCTCCTGATGTAGGAGCTTCCAAATTTGTCACCCATTTCGGCAGGGCCATGAGCATTAACAGCGCTATCGCCTCCAAATACAGGCCCGAACCGGAAAATGTGGTGATCTCGGAAATAATCGGAGACTTCCGCAACAAAAAGGTTGCGATAATTTTAGACGATATGATCAGCAACGCGGGTACGGTTTACGCTTTGACAAAAAAGCTTATAAAAGAACAGCTTGTGCAGGAAGTGCACATCGGGGTATCGCATAATCTCTGCGTAGGCCGCGGCCTGGAGCGCCTGCAGGACCTCTATGATAATTACTCGCTGAAACAGGTAGTTGTTACAAACAGTATTCCCCAGATTCCGGACCTGAGTGCCCTGCCCTTTGTAAAGGTCAAATGCCTTTCCGACAGCCTGAGCCGGACCATCAACCGCACCCATTACAATAAATCGGTAAGTGAGGTATTCTACACACCAAAATAAATTACGTCTAAAATGAGCCTTAAGGAAAAATAATATGGCAGATGATTCCAGAGTCGTTCTTCTCAATAACCAAATCGAGGCCCAGTTATTGGGTTCCATACTTAAAGAGGAAAATATTCCCCATGTAATCAGAAGCTATGAGGATCTGGCCTACGACGGTATCTACCAAATCCAACAGGGATGGGGTCATGTGGAAACACCCCCTCAATATCTGGAACAAGTAAGAGAAATTTACCATGACTTGTTTAAAAAGCAAAAACAATAGCAGCATACATCTTTAGGTTTTTACATGAAAAATATAATATGTGTTTTCTGCGCTTCCAGCAATACTATACACCCTTGCTACTTTCCGCCTGCCCGGCGTTTGGGAGAACTGCTGGCCCGTCATAATTATACACTTATGTATGGCGGCGGCAAATCCGGCCTTATGGGAACTCTGGTCAAATCCGTGCATGCTCACGGCGGCAAAGTAATAAGTGTTATCCCTAAACTCTTTGTAAAAAAAGGCTGGTGTTATGAACAGGCTGACCGCATTATCCAAACAAAAACCATGCAGGAGCGCAAATACATTATGCAGGAAAAAAGCAGCGCCTTTATTGCCCTGCCCGGGGGTAACGGCACCATGGATGAAATACTCGAAATAGCAACCACAAAACAACTTGGCTTTCATAACAAACCTTTTGTTTTAATTAATACCAGAGGATTTTTTAATCCGCTGTTGCGGATTTTTACTCGACTTTACAAGCAGGGCTTTATTCATGAGCAACTGCAAAATCTTATTACTGTAGTAAAAAATGCCGACACCGCCATTGAACAGATAAAAGACGAAAAAAGGAACGGTTGCGTAAAAAGCTTTTAAAGTAAATCTCTATGCTATTCCTTTGAAATCCTTTGTGTTCTCTGTGAGCTTTGTGAGAAATTTTTTTATTTTTTAGTTCTTTTTTGAGGGAGCTTCCGCTTTTTTCGGTAAGCCGGGATCTCCAACATGGGCGGCCGCTCTTCTTCATCAATCTCAAACAGCACCTCTTCAAAAAAATTATCATGGGCCTGAAACTGACGCAGGATATTGCTCATATTTGGTATTTTATCGATAATTCCCACCCTGGCTAAGCGGGAGAGAAATGTCTGCAGGATGCGGAAGGACATCTTTCCCAGCGACCTGGTGTCTTGATTTCTGTGCACACGTTTATCTAAATCTGTCTGGGCAAAGGCTTCCAACCCATACATGGTAAACACATCAATAAGATGGGAGGTCTCCACACCGTAGCCGATGGGAAAGGGTATTTTTTCCAATACCTCTCTTCTTACGGCATACTCACCCGAAAGAGGTTGGACAATAGCGGTGAGCTCCGGAAAAAAGAGTGAAAAAAGCGGCCGGATAAGTATTTCCGTAACTCTCCCTCCTCCCGAAGGCCTTATACCTTGCGAAAAGGCCAACGGCCTGTCATAAAAGGCTTTTACATATTTGATAGTCGGATTAAAAATCAAAGGTGCCACCAGGCCGTAGACAAAACGGGGATGAATATTTTTTATATCGGCATCAATATAGACAATGATATCTCCCTCCAGCTGATAGAGTGCCTTCCATAAATTTTCACCCTTGCCTTTTTCCTCCCCGAGCTCCGGGAGGATCTCCTTTGACAAATATACGTCGGCGCCGAACGAAGCGGCTATTTCCATAGTTTTATCTTCAGAGCCCGAATCTATTACAGCTATCTCATCCAAAAGCGGCTGAAGATTCATAAGCTCGGATTTGAAAATAATTATCTCTTTACCTATTGTGGCCTCTTCATTTAAGGTTGGTATGCAGAGTGAAACCTTTAGTTTCTGCTTCTGCTTTTCTTCGACAATTGAAGCGATATCACTGAATGACGAATGATGGAAAGTATTGGTCTTCAGCCAAGTATTAATGTTCATCAGCAAATCCTCTGTCAATAACAAGCAGTAATCCCAGGAGCTGGGCAATCCCTACACTGATGGGTTCGATTCTAATAGTTTCATTCTCTTCATTCAAATGCCCTCCGTTGGTGATCCCTACGGTAAGTGCAGGTATTTTGTTATAAATAAATGCGGAAAGCTCTGCTGTGCTGGGAGAAATTCTGGGTTTAATATTAAGTTTATTCAAAATAGCTCTGGCATTTCTGGCCAGAGGGTGGTTATAGGCTAGGCCTCCCGGCCTGCGCTCGGCTATTTTTTCTAGGCGAATCTCCGCTCCGGTACGGGATGCCACGGACGCTACGATATCTTCTATCTCCATACCGATATTTTTTGCCATGCCCTCGGCTTCACTCCTGATCTCAAAGCGCAGTAAAGCACTGGTGGCAATAGTATCAAATGATGTCCCCCCGTGAATAGACCCCAGTACAATCGTGGTACGCGGCCGTCCGGGTAGAGGGATTTCCAATATTTTATTTATAACCTCATTCAGAGTGATAATTGCTCCCACAGCCCCGAAGCGCGTCCAATCATAGGCTTCGGGCACCTGGCAGGTAATCTCTCCGCGCAGCATGCCCAGCGAGGTATAACTCAGCCTGCCGAGCTCAACTCCCTCAATGCACAGTCCGGCTACGACAGGATCTTTAAAATTGGATAAAAAGAAGCGTAAGCCCTCCAAATTACCGCGTCCCAAGCTCCTTGATGAACCCATAAAAATCAGATTGGAATAAATGGGTAGCTTTAATGCCTCTATAATTTTGGGAAGTGCGGCCAACACCGCACAGCCTAAGGAGTTATCCCCTACAGACGGCCCTGTTACCCGATCTATCCGGATAGAAAGAGTATGATCCACCGTAGCGGGAAAAACCGTATCGGCATGCGCTACAATCATTATATTCCTGTCGCCCTTTTCCCCTTGCAGGATCCCCAAGGCATTACCGCTTTCGTCGGAAGACGTACTCAACAGCCCGCTCTCGGCAAAGCGGTTTTTTAAAAACTCTATGCGCTGTTCCTCCTCAAAAGTCGGAGCAGGTATTTCCCCGATCATAATTAAATTGGCCAGTAATATCTCGTTTAATTCCAAGAGCTCATTGTGAAAACGGGGAAGTTCTTTAAGGATATCTTTTAAACTATCATACATATTACTATTTCATTACTGCTTTATTATCTAACAACCTTACTACTGCTTGGAGACAGAACCATTATAGTATAATAAGCCTTTGCTATTCAACAACATATTAACGGGGCTTCACGTTATGCTTTGGCGGGCAGCTGTTCAATTTGCTACTGCTGTGCTATAGTATTGATGGCAGCAAGCCCATAATGGCTAATAATACTTTCTTATTGGAATCAGGACATTGGAACAAAGGTATAAACCAAAGATCAGATATTCTTTTCTAAACACAAGCTTAAAACAACGCAGCCTGTATTTGCACCTACTTTTAGCTATGCTCAGTACTCTTGCCTTTAGCTGCGCGACAATTCCCTTCCAATACATAACCGATAAAAACATGCCGCCCCTTCCCTCGCAGGATATCACATATCCTGTGGTAGAATTCATTGTGTTCTCCGATCCGCATTTTTATCTTCCGGAGCAGGGTGCAGAGCCATTGCCCCTATCCGGACGGAACAGTCTGGGAAAACTGTTAAGCGAATCTTTTGAAATCGGAGATGCCGCCTTACGTTTCATACAAAACCGCAATGCCGACTTTATCCTTATTCCCGGCGACCTTACGGAGAACGGCAGCAAAGCCGAACACCTGCTGTGCAGCAAACTGTTGAGGAAAATGGAACAAAAAGGCAAACAGGTTTATGTCATCCCCGGCAACCACGACATCCGTAAAGCAACAAGCGCCGGCATAAACCACGATTTCGTAACCGCACCTGCTCAGTTTGCCGAAATCTATGAAGAGTTTGGTTATACGCAAGCTCTTTACCGCGATGAAAACTCTCTAAGCTACGTTGCGGAACCTGTGTCCGGTCTCTGGCTGTTTGCCATGGACGCGACATGTTATGAAAACACAGAGGCGCAAGCAAAAAATTATCGATATGGTGAATTTTCTATGGCAACTCTGTTTTGGATGGAGGATATGCTCATTAAGGCGTGGACTAAAAAAAAATCGGTTCTGGTTATGATGCATTATGCACTGCTTGAGCACTTTAAACTACAAAAGCAGTTTTTTCCCAAGTATGTTATTGAAAACTTCACCCAGATCGCGGAAATGCTGGCTCATTATAAGGTGCGTGTTGTGTTTACAGGCCACTTCCATTCGCAAGATATCACCTTGAAATGGTTTAGCAAAGATGACTTTATCTATGATATTGAAACAGGGTCACTCATTAGCTATCCCTGTGCTCTGCGCACGGTTAAGCTTACGGATACTGAAGGATTGGAGATCACAACTCAGTATATTACGGCTACCAAAAGCCATCCGGAGGATTTCTCACTTCATGCCAGGCAGTATCTTGAAAAGGCTATAGAAAATTATTTCACGGCGTTCTTAACACGATACGAATTTTCGGACAGAGAACAAGATCTTCTTATTCCGCAGTTAAAGCAAGCTCTTCTGGCTCATGCCGTGGGTGATGAAACTCCGCCCGCTATAATTCTCGATCTAGAGGGCTTAAGTTCCTGGCACAAAATCATGGTAAGAACACGCAAAAAGCAGCTTGAATACGTCTGGTACGACTTAATCCCGGTTGATAACAATATCAGAATTAATTTAAGGGACGGAACGTGGCAGACACTGGCTATTCACTAAAAAACCTTATTATCCCACTAAACAGCTCCGTATACATTTTTAAAATCTGCTTCAGTTTTTCTAAGGTGAGTTTCTCATTCTCAGCTATTATTTGAGAATTAGGCCAAGGCACTCTGCTTTTGGCTTGCTCAAAGTTAGACTCATTAATAAAATCGGGGATCAATGTGATATTCTGATAAAGCGATAGCGAACCCAGAATAATATATCCGTCACAGAGATCCTTTAACAAGAGATCCTTTTTAGCTCCCAGGGTATATTTATTGCTGAGCCAATATGGTTTTTCAATGGCAATCTCTGAAAACGGTCCATTAATCAAACTGAATCCTCTGTGTTTATATTCAGGTGCTGCCTTGGCAAGCAGCACATCCATGACGCCGCCCGCAGGATAGTCCGGAAAAAGGCTGTTATCTCTGTAAAGCCACCATGGTGTGTGTAAAAAAACCGCGACACAACGGTCGCCGATCCGCCCGTAAAGCCTGAAAGCGGCCGAGCCGTTATACTGTATTCCCAGCTTATCGAAGCGCTCTACTGCCACTTCATTTAAATAGTGAATAACACAGTTTTCCTGCGGTACAAAAATCACTGCTTTTTCATTACGGTTTACGATCTCACGCTCAATAATCTCCAGCATAACATCATCTAATATTTTACTGCCGAATACTTTTTTATACAGTTCGGGATTTTCGGGGTCTTCTAAATCAACCTGTTCCTGCATATATTCATAGTTAAACTTGGGACTCAAGGCTACAATCCGCAGCGAGTCCGTCCTCGCGGAGTGTTTGTTGTTTATGGTCCAGGCTGTACGGAATAAATCTACGTACTCCTCATAGCCTCCCACAACCAGGCGGTTAAAAAGCAATTGCTTTATTGCCTGCTCATCAAATTCGGCTGCCGTGAGCAGAGCATCGATCTGTTCCTGATCCTCTTCCAAAACATTGAGGATGGCAATATTGCTTACACCCTGATCATAAAGCTGCGGAAGAAGTTCAACGAGCAGATCAACCTGCTGCTTGGCCTGGAGTACTTCCAGAAAAAGCATATTGCCTAAAAAAACTATATCATGTTCCCGGAACAAATCCAGAACATACTCTTGGGGAGCTTTACTGCTTTCAGTGAGGTACTGTTGGAACGGCTCTAATTCTTCGCTGCTCATTTCGAGCAGTGTGGGTTTACCACCCTGACAGCCCTGACAACTTCGGAAAAGCATTGTGGAGAAGATATAGGCTACAAATACTCCTACTAATAAGATGACAAAAACCATCATATTCATAGGTTTTTTCTGCTGCTGCATAAGACGCCTATTCTAACTTATGCAAACTGATTGATCAAGGGTTAAACAGAAAAATTAGTAGAGGAAATTGTAAAAATCAAAATATATTAAGTTAGTAAAATACTTATTCTTTATTCCATAATAATTTAGCAATTTCCATTTAAGGAGTTTCTTGCAAAAATATTATTTTTGCAAGAAACTAAGTAATTATCATTTTGCATAGTTATTAAATCAGTTAAAAAATAATATCCCGGGCGCGGATCAGATCCTCTTCCGCATAGATAATCGCTCTCTCGATCACATTGCTAAGTTCCCGCACATTACCCGGCCAGGCATATTCTACAAGCTTCTTTCTGGCTTCCGGAGTAAGCTGCTTTTTCCTCTGTATTCCTTTATTAATAAAATGCAATGAGAGGAGGGGGATGTCCTCTTTACGCTCAGATAAATTCGGAATTATGATGGGAAGTACACTGATACGATAATACAGATCCTCCCTAAAGTTATTTTCCTTGATCATCTGTTTAATATCCTTATTGGTAGCGGAGATTACCCGCACATTAATGGGGATGGCATTGGTGCCTCCCACACGTACCAGCTGTTTCTCTTCCAATACCCGCAACAACTTAACCTGGGCTTCAAGCGGCATCTCGCCTATCTCATCCAAAAGAATTGTTCCGTTGTTTGCCATTTCAAAATTACCCGGTCTGGAACGGGCATCGGTAAAAGCACCCTTTTCCGACCCGAATAATTCCGTTTCGATCAAATTGTGGGGGATAGCACCGCAATTAAGAGCTCTAAACGGACTGTCGGAGCGTGATGAAGCTTCATGAATAGCCCGGGCTACAAGCTCTTTGCCCGAGCCGCTCTTGCCTACAATAAAAACAGGAGCATGTGAGGAAGAAAATTTAAGAATAAGGTTCTTAATATTCTTTATACATTTTGATTCACCAATAATAGGGTCCAGCGCCTTATGGTCAACATTCTGATTTAAGGGCTTTAAAAAATTTTTATTGTTCATTGCCTGCCGGATGGTCCCCTCGAGTTCCTTAATATCATACGGCTTGAGAATATAATCATACGCCCCCAGCTGAACGGCTTTTACTACCAGGCTAATATCTGCCAGAGCCGTAAGCATGATTACGGGCGGGTGTAGACCAATCGAAACTATTTCTTCAAGAACCCTTATCCCGTTCATATCGGGCAGATCTACATCCAATAAAATGATATCCGGATCCTCATCCTGAGCTTTCTTAACACCCTGCTTACCGGTGAGGGCCGTTACCACTCTATAATTATCCGATAATACCATTTTAAGGGTCTTATGAGCATATGCGTCATCATCTATAAACAATATCTCAATCATAGTAAGTGTATACATTAGTATATCAAAAAGATTAATTCAAGATACCCAAATTCATGTTCTTGAGGTCTTTGTAAAGACATGTTATTATCACCAGCAATGTTGCATGGAAACATCTCCCTAAAAATCGTAAAACAGAACTTACTCGTAAAAATACTCTTTTTATCTCTGCTCTATTCAGTTATTCCTCTTACGGAAATCATTCTACTTTTTATTTTAGGTACATATGTGGGCAATGAAATTATTCTCCTCTGTGCGGCCTTTACCGGAGTAGTGGGAGTGCTTATAATTGTCCTGCAAATTCAGATTACCCTTAAAAGTTTAAAAGCGAAAATAAAAAAGGGAGAATATCCCGGTAAAGAGTTTATAAGCATCACCGGAGTATTGGTAGGAGCAATATTCTTGCTCACACCCGGATTTATTACCGATTTCCTGGGTTTCCTGCTCTTTATTCCCTTTTTTAGGAATAAAATCGGTAAATTTATTACCAAAAAGATGGAATCGCGTCTAAAAGACATTTATGAATATCTAAAACTATATGAGATTTAAACAGTTTTTAAAGCTTAAAAATCTTATATATAAGCAAGAGCAGATTAAAATAGAGAAAAGAAAATAATCTTAAAATCTTCCATGGTTTTTTAGATATACCGGAAACACCCTCCAAACCGGCTTTAAATACACCCGCAGAGATATATTTTTCTCTTCCGGAAAATATTTCAAAGCTGTTATCAATCCAGATCGAGAGACCGGAATTAAATTTCTTTTTATTTCTTAAAATCCACATCTCCTTATCTTTGATGCCCTTTCCCACTAATATAAAAGCAGGATGGCTTTTTTTAATAGTAAGAACAACATCATTTTCGATGTGCTGATTAAAATAACCCGAAAACCTGCCTATTATCTTTAGTGCGGGGAACGAAGTCCGTAAATTCCTTTCTGCCTTTTCCAAATCCTGCTTTTGTCCACCCAATAAATATACGGAAAAACCGTTCTCTTCTGCCACATGCAACAGATTAATAATCGTATCGAACGGATTATAGCGTGTGAAATTTCCCAATTGCAGAAAGCGGCCTCCCCTTATAATACCTCTGGAAACAGGTAAAATCAGGGAGGATTCGGCAATGCATTTATAATAATCCCAGCGCCGTCTGGCTTTAAAAAGCCCCTTCATGGTTAAAAAGGTTATTTGATGGTGAACTTCGCCCTCTAACAACTGCTTTACATATGTGAGCAACGTTTCTTCAGTCACAATATCAACAGGCACCTTAAGAAAATATACCCGCTTTATTTTTTTTGTTGTTCCGCTTGTAGTCTCCATGCTTTTTTCTCCAACAAAATAATTTTAATAGCCGCCAAAGTGTAAATCGCAGCTGTTTCTGCGCGCAAAATATTATCGCCCAAATGTACGGGAACAAACCCTTTGTTCATAAGCAGCGGCAATTCACGCTGCGAAAATCCGCCTTCCGGGCCGATAAGTACTGCCGTTCCGGCCGGAGCGGTTGCAAGCAGTTCATGCAGTGATGTGTGAGCGACGCGTTCCTGATGGCAAAACACACACAACTCCTGCGCTTCCCAGGATGCGAGTCCGTGGTCCAAAAGAATCGGCTCACTGATTCTTGGCAGAATTCCGCTTCCGCTCTGCTGGAGTGCCTGTTCGGCAATTTTACGCCATCTCTGCAATTTAGCTTTATTATCCTTATATTCCTGTTTATTAACGACCGCATAATCGCTTATTACCGGTACAATCTCTTGTACTCCGATCTCTGTCGCCATGCGCACAATTGTATCCATTTTTCTGCCTTTAACAAGACATTGCAGGAGCACAATATTACAATCCATTACCTCCGCTCTCCGGCCGGAAATAATCTCAAGCCGGATTGTCCGATTTGTTAAAGCCGAGAGCTTTACCCGGTAAGTATAACCTCTCCGGTCAATACCCTGAAACGCATCTCCCTGCTTTAATCGCAATACATGACGAAGATAGTGGTAATCTTTGCCTTGAACGGTAATACATGTATTCTTATGAACCTCATCGGGTAATAAAAACTGCCTCATCTGTTATTTCCCAATAACTTGTACGCTCACCGATCGGCTGCGCGGGCCGTCAAACTCACAAAAGAAGATACCCTGCCAGGTTCCCAAAATAAGTTTTCCCGACTTTACCGGAACGTGTGCACTCGAGCCCATTAAGCTGGCTTTGATATGAGCAGCGGAATTACCTTCCATATGAGTATAATCACCCCTGGCGGGAATAAGCTTATCAAGCATCATTGTAATATCTCGTACCACCGCGGGATCGGCTGCTTCATTTATTGTTACACCTGCAGTAGTATGGGGAATATACACTAGGCAGAAACCGTCTTGAATTCCCGATTTGTTAACACAGTCTCTGCAAGATGCGGTTATATTTATAAATTGTGAGGCATGATTCGTCCTCACCTCAAACTGCGAATATGACATTTAACAAACTTTTAGTAACTCTACCTTTCTAAAATAATATCTACTGCTTTTTCAAGTACCGGATCCACGCTCAGATCATAGACCGGCGGATCGTTATTGGTTCGATTCATTTCATTTTTAATCAATCTCTTTAAAGCAATCTCTCTGAGAGCAATTCCCTGTTTTTTCAACGATGCAATAAAGTTATCGATGGCCTTTTCCGTAGCATTGGGATGTGATTTTATAAAATCACCTATGGTTTTCTCTTTAATAAGCTTTTCATATGAAGTCTTTTCTGCTTCAGTATATTCTTCCTCTTTTACTTCAACATCGGGTTTTACACCCACCTTATCTATACTGATACCCTTGGGAGTATAATATTTGGCAACCGTAAGTCTGAATCCCGAATCACCCAGAATCTTGGCGTGCTGAACCGTACCTTTGCCGTAGGATGTCTCTCCTACAATCAAAGCACGGCCGGTATCCTGTAAGGCACCTGCAAGAATTTCCGCTGCCGAAGCCGAACCGCGATCAATCAGTATGATGATCGGGATGTTCTCCGGTACGATGGTCTTATAAGGTGTGGCATTGTATACGACATTTTCGGCCGTGGATCTTCCTTTAACACTTACAATAGGCCCCTGTGAAAGAAATAAGTCCGATACGGCTACAACCGAAGGTAATAGCCCGCCCGGATTGGAACGCAAGTCTACAACCAGGCCCTTATAATTTTGCTTCTTAAAATCCAAAAGCACTTCTTTTACTCTATCTACCGTATATGAGGTAAACTCAATAATCTTTAAATAACCTACAGCTTGGGGCATAAGAGCGCTTTTCACAGTAGGAATCTCTATAATTGCTCTGGTAACCGTTACGTCGAAAACGAGAGACTCTCCCCGCTGCAAGGTCATTGTCACGTCAGTACCCGGTTTTCCCCGTAAACGCCGTACTACCTCATCCAGGCTGAGCTCATAGGTTGATTCACCCTCAACTTTAATAATCAGATCACCGGCGGATACACCCGATTTATAAGCAGGAGTGCCTTCAATCGGGGAGATTACTTCTACTGGTGTATTTTCCAGATTCTGACTCTGATTTTCGGCAGCCTGTCTTTTCTTGGAAATAACAAGCCCCACGCCTCCAAAGGAACCCTGTGAAGTATCGTTTAAATCCTGAAGCTCTTCGTGGGTAAGATAAGCAGAATACGGATCATCCAACGCCTTGAACATACCTTTTAAGGCACCGTCAATAAGCGCATCAGGTTCTGTTTTTGCCTCATCTACATAATACTGTTGTATGTAATAGTATATTTCAGCAAATTTCTCTAAAGATTTCTGAGAATTATTATTACTATTCTGAGCAATGAGATTCGGTGTAAGTGATAAAAAAAGGACAAGGCATAATAATCCTATGGTAATACTTACCCAAAAAAAACGCTCTTTCAATTGTTTTTTCTTTTCAATGCTTTCCATGGTTTTCATAATATTACTCCATACAATAAATTATAATTATTTGTCAAGATATCCCTTGACCTAAATATAGCACAAAAGTTACACTCCGGCTATTATGAAGCCAAAAAGATTCATTTTTCTTTCGCTTGCCATATGGGAATGTATTAAAATCATACTGTTAATAACGGCTGCCAGTGCCATTTTCCAAAAAACACTCAACCTTAATCGAGGTTCTATTTTTTGGCTGGTGCTTCTCTGCTCAGGCCAGCTTATGATTCCGGCGTTTGCACTGCTTTTGTTTTTTAAGCAAACCCAATACACTCCTCTGCTGCCCCTGTTCCGTATAGCTAAAATTATTACTCTATTTCCCTGTTTTATTCTCCTTATAGCCGAATTTACCCGTGAAGCCATATTTTTCTTACATTTTATTTTTTTACCTTTCTCCATAAGTACCCCACTTTTTCTCTTTATAATTTTTTCTATAGATTTGATTTTTCTGTCTGTTATACTATCATTAAAAGAGGAAAAGAGGAGGAACTAATGCATATCATCCCCATTGCAAGCGGAAAAGGGGGTGTAGGGAAATCACTTATTGCAGCCAATCTCTCTATTGCTTTGACCCAGGCCGGTAAAAAGGTGATTTTAGCGGATGTGGATTTGGGCGGGTCAAACCTGCACATGCTGTTGGGCCTGAGATCAATTAAAAAAGGAATCGGCAGCTATCTCTCCAACGAAAAATTAGCATTTAAGGATCTTATTATTAATACCAATTACCAGGGTCTGGATTTCATTCCCGGCGATGCTGAAATTCCGGGCACAGCGAATCTTTCCCATACTCAAAAAAACAAACTTATAAAGAATCTGGCTGCGCTAGACACCGATTATCTCATATTGGATCTGGCAGCAGGCACTAATTTCAATGTGATAGATTTTTTTCTGATTTCAAGCAGAGGCATAATCGTTACCATGCCTACACTCACCGCGACTTTAAATGCTTACCTTTTTTTAAAAAACGCTCTCTTCCGCATCCTCTACTCACTTATAAAGAAGGACTCCCCTGTTCTTGCCTATCTGGATGAACTGAAAAAGAAGGGCGACGGTTTACAAAAGATATATCTTCCGCAATTACTGGATAATATTAAATCCTTGGATAAAAAGGTTTACACGGCCTATATGAAAAAAGCCGGGCACTTTCACCCGCGCTTAATTCTTAATCTGCTGGAAAACCAAAAAGATACTACAATAGCAGAGAGATTACGGCGTTCCGTAAAGGAATATTTAGGCATCAATATAGAACATCTGGGTGTTATGTATAGAGACGAAATGCAGGATATCGCTCTCAATTCCAGGCTTCCGCTTCTTGTGTATAAACCGCACTCCATACTCTCGGCGGCCATATACAGGATTGCAGATAAACTCACCCAGTATGTGGATGATGAAGAGCAGCTGCTCGATATCTCAAGCTTTGATGAAAGTTTTCAGGTAGCTCGCCTGGAAGCTGAAATAGATTTTTCAGAACGGCTGCGCTATATTCAGGAGCTCATGCATTCCAACTCGCTAAGCATGGGTGACCTTGTCGATATAGTAAAATCACAACATATCGAAATCGAAAAACTCAAAAAAGAAAATCAGCTGTTAAAAACCAAGCTCGCTAAAGCCATAAGAGAGGGTTTTAAGTTATAAAAGTGAGGGAAATGAATGGCAGCCTTTTTAAAGGGAAATTTAGATTTATTAATCGATCCGCTGGAAATCGAGGCCAGTTTAGAGTTCACTGCAAATGAAAACGGGCAGATATGGTCTCGAGAGAAGATCGTTGCGCTGTTAAAACAAAGACTTATCATAGACAGTGTTAATCCTCTTGAGCTGGAAAAAGCAATTCAACATTTCAAACAATTAACCCACGGCAGTCATAGTATTGTAATTGCCAAAGGCATTCCGCCGCAGCCACCGCAGCATGGTACGATAAAATGGCAGGAACTCCTCGTACCGGAATCGCTTATAAAAGCGGCGGACTCAATCATAAAAAACGCCCCTCCCCCTTCGGTATATGATTATAGGATGAAAAAAACAAAATCCCCAAAGGAATTCCGGGCAAAACAAGGATTGCTTTTTTTAAAAAATAAAAAACACAAAGCAAAGGACTATTATGTAAGAGAAATAAAAGAAAAGGCGGTTGTTTCTCCTGAAGTTAAAAAAATAGTTTACGCGGAAAAAGGAAGCTTGATCGCGACTTTTTTAGATCCCGTACCGGGAGCACCCGGAAAAAATATCTTTGGCCGGCCGGTTCCTCCGCCTGTTGCTAAAAAAAGCAAGCTCTACTACGGCGATGGTATTTCACAAAAGGATAAGCAGCTTTATGCCGATGTTACGGGAATTTTAAGGATTGGACCTAATTGGATCGATATTATTGCCTACGAAGCCACATACTACAGGGTTTATGCAGCGGAGGACGGTTTGGACTGCTTCATAGATTTTACCCCGGGTTCCGGCGGTATGGAAGATGTTTCGGGTAAGCAAATAATCCGGCAGGCGCTTGAGCTGGATTTTAAAGAAACGGATCTTATTCCTGCCGCAACAATTGACGGAATTATTAATCAAAGCCGGCACTACAAGAAAGCTCTTAAAGCTTATTCGCTCTGCTCAAACATTGAACCGCTCATCAAACTCACTGTCCCGGAAGACAAGTTAAAGGCCGTACTCTCACTGCAAAAAGGCAGGGGACAGGGCAAACCTCTAAGTTTAAAAGAAATCAGCGAAGCAATCAAAGGTTCGGAACTGAAAAATCTGAACCTGGTACGGATTAAACAGGATATTCTTGATTTCTATAAAGGCACCAGGCTTAAACTTATTGATTATCAGCTGACAGAAGGTACAGCCCCGTCAAAAGGCGAAAACGGAGAACTCATATATGAGATTGCATTTGAAAATCAGGAAAACCTGCTTGCCCTTAAAAGCCAATTTGAGCAGCAGGATGACGGAGAACTGTTTGTTTCTTTAAAGGAATTCCCCCTCTCACTTGTAGACGGCATAGCCAAAGTAAAGCAGGATGATAAAATCGCATTGGTACGACCCCCGGAAATCGGTGAGCCCGGTCAGGACGTGTATGGGAAAATTATCAGAGGCAGACCGGGTGAAAAAGTAAAAATCAAGCCATATGAAAACGTAAAAGAATATGGTTATTACATAGTAGCGGGGCAAGAGGGTTTTTTGGAAAAAGGAGAAAAGGACGGTGCAGTTCTGCTTCGCATCAGACCCTGTGTTGACGCCAAAGCACATATAACACTCTCCGATGACAAGATGCAGGCCTTTTTATCCATAATATCGCCCGAAGGCACCGGCCGCCCGTTTTCCTTAAAGGAACTGCTTGCTCTTATCGAGCAGCAGGGTATTATCCATGGTCTCAACGAGGAGGCGGTACGCACAGCTCTGGGAAAGAGCACTAAAGGGTTTCAGGTGGATAATGTACAGATTGCCGGCGGTACAGCGCCTATACATGGAATCGGAGAACGAATTCACATAAAGGTACTGGAAGCTACGGGTAAAAAAGTACAGATTCGGGCAGACGGCCATGCGGATTACAAACAGCAAGATAAAATTACAATAGTAAAAAAGGGAGATCTTTTAGTTGAAATTACTCCTCCCAGCGTAGAAACCGCAGACGGAATGGACGTACTGGGCAATACCATCCCGGCAAAACAAAAAGCGGGTGTATCGTATACCATAGGCGCGAATGTCAGAAAAGAACTGCAAACCAACGGTGTGATAAAAGTATTTGCAGAAGTCGACGGTGAATTTGTCTTTAAGAAAAATGTTATCAATGTATGTAAACTTTATCTGGTAAACCACAATGTGGGCCTCGAAACAGGTAATGTAAAATTTCCCGGTTCCGTCTATGTAAAAGGATCGGTACAAGCCGGTTTTAGTGTGGTTTCCGGTGAAAATATCGTTATTGAAAATGTGGTTGAAGAAGCATTGATTTCTGCCGACGGTTCCATCATCGTAAAAAAAGGAGTTAAGGGTAACGGTAAAGCAATCTTAAGATCAAAAAAAAATATTCAATGCCTTTTTGCCGAGAATGCTGTCATTCTCGCAGTTGGAGATCTCCATATTAGAAATTCCTTATTGCATTGCAATGTAAAATGCAACGGCAGGCTTATCCTGGGCAGAGAAAAGGGAACGATTATGGGCGGCCATATCAGAGTAAAATACGGTATGGAACTCATTAACCTGGGCTCTATGAGTGAAGTAAAAACTAAAGTTTCCTTCGGTCAAGACTATTTGGTGAGTGATCAAATTGAACTCGAAGAAAAAGAGATAAAAAAATTAGTCGATCGGGTACTCGCCTGTGATGCACGGATGAAGGGATATAAAATGGGGAGCAGCGCAGATCAGGAAAAACTAAAAAACTCAAGAGAGGAAAAACTGCAATGCCTTAAGCTCATGGAGAAACACTCTCAAAGGCTTTTCCTTTTAAGAGAGAAGTTCGAAGAACACTACCCCTCGGAAGTTATTGTAAAGGGCACTGTTTGTCCCGGTGTTACTATTGAGAGTCACGGCCGAACCTATAAGGTTAAAGAAGAAAAAACCATGACCGCATTCGTATTTAATCCAAGAATAGGTACAATAGAAGTGAAACCCCTCATATAAACTTGTTTTATAATCTATAGAGCTTCTTGCAAAAATAACATTTTTGCAAGAAGCTCCTAAAATGGAAATTGCTAAATTATTATGGTATAAAGAATAAATATTTTACTAACTTAATATATTTTGAGTTTTGCAATTTCCTCTATAATTAAAAGGTTTGCAGAAGAAAATCAGCAAGCTCTTTTGTGTCATTGGCAATTGCCGTTGATTTCTTAGGTAAGTCCAGAGCTTGCTGCAAACTCGCCGGAAGCTCCGGCTCATGTCCGGTAGCTTGTTTTACTATCTCTCTGAATTTCGCCGCATGAGCTGTGGAAAGGGTAACTATATGCATGGGGCGCCGCGCATGATGAACCATAAAACGTTTGGCGGCCAGATAACCTACGGCAGTATGAGGATCTATGAATAAGTTTTTCTGCTTGTACACATCGGCAATAACCTGCAAAGTCTCCTTATCGTCTACCACCTCACCGTGAATCATGGCAGCCATAGCCTTGTGTTCATACCCGAATATTTCCTGCAGTCTTTCAAAGTTACTGGGATTCCCCACATCCATGGCATTGGAAAGGGTATGCAGTGAAGGTCTGGGTTTGTATACCCTGCTTAGCAAATATTCCGGAACAATATCATTGATATTCGTGGCGGCAATAAATTTATGCACCGGCAGCCCCCAGCACCAGGCATAGACACCTGCTGTTAAATTACCAAAATTACCGCTGGGCACACAAAAAATCAGGTCTCCTTCCAGCTGTTCTTTAAGCTGCGCGAAAGCAAATACATAATAAAACGACTGGGGAAAGAGACGCCCGATATTGATCGAATTTGCGGACGTAAGGTTGAGAGAGGCCTTGAGTCTGGCATCTTGAAAAGCCTCTTTTACCATACGCTGGCAGTCGTCGAATGAACCCTCTACTTCCAGAGCATGCACATTGCCGCCTAAGGTGGTAAGCTGTTTTTCCTGTAAGAAACTTACCCGTCCTCTGGGAAAAAGTATAACTACATCGATATTGTTCTTAGCGAAAAAAGCTTTGGCAACCGCGCTTCCGGTATCCCCGGAAGTGGCAACCAGAATAACGGCATGCTTCTTTTCTTCCGTAAGCACCTCTTCCATAAACGAAGCGAGGAAACAGGCACCGAAATCCTTAAATGCACAGGAAGGGCCGTGGAAAAGCTCAAGCAGCGATATATTTTCATCTAACCGTCTTACTCGAGGTGTAAAATTAAAGGCCCGTTTTACAATTTTTGTTACAACCTTGTTTTCAAACTCCGTATCCAGAAATATCCGGCTTATGCTGTCTGCTATTTGAAAAAAAGAAGTATCTCTATTCAATGACAAAAACAGGCTGCTTAAGCTTTTTGTTTCCAGGGGATGATACAAGCCGCCGTCCGGTGCCAGGCCTGTAAAGAGGGCTTGAGTAAAATTTGCCTCCGGAGCTTTATTTCTGGTACTTTTTAACTGCATTACGGTTTCCTCATAATTTGTGTGTGAAAAAAAGCCTTATGAATTGTCTTTAATGCTTCCGCCTTATCTTTATTTTGAATAACAAAGGAAATATTTCTTTCGGAAGATCCTTGAGCAATTGCCAGTACATTAATTAGTGCTTTACCTAAAGCACTAAAGAGTTTGCCCGAGATCCCGGGAGTACCTCTCATATTATCACCGATCACGGCAATAATAATTAACTCTTTAATAAGCAGAAATTCATTTATAGCCTGGCTTTCCAGCTCTTTCTTCAATTCTTTTTTTAAAGCCCGTACCGCTTCCAAAGCCTCATTTTGTTTTAAGCCGAGACATATGCTATGTTCCGAAGAGCCTTGAGAAATCATGATTATATTGACAGCTGCCGAAGCCAGTATTGAAAATATACGCGCCGCCATTCCGGGTATACCTACCATTCCTCCTCCTTCAATATTAAGCAGCACAATATTCTCAATACAGGCAATCCCTGAAATTGCCGCCTTGTGTTTTTTAATTTCATTTTTAATGGTTGTACCCGCTTCCTCCGGATTAAAAGTATTTTTGATGATAATAGGAATATTCCTGCCTACGGCAGGAATCATAGTATTGGGATGAATAACTTCGGCTCCGAAATAAGAGAGCTCCATAGCTTCTTCATAACTAAGCTCCCGAATGGTAAACGCATCTTTTACAGATCGAGGATCGGCGCTCAAGACACCGTCGACATCCGTCCAAATTTCAATAGATCCCGCACTAAGCCCGGCTGCGATGAGAGAAGCCGTATAATCGGAACCGTTTCTTCCCAATGTTGTTGTTACCTTATTTTCTGTTGCAGCGATAAATCCTGTAATAACAGGTGCCTGCTTTATTCCGGACAATCGCTTTTTAATCCGAGCATAAGTTTCATCATAATTAACAGCTGCTTTACCATATATATCATCCGTCACTATAATGTCACGGGCATCCACAAACAAGGCTTTTACACCACACTGTTTTAAATAATGAGTCATGAGGATACAGCTTAAGCGCTCACCGAAGCTCATTACCAAATCTAAAATACGCGGCGTGCATTCTCTAATCAGCTCAACACCATGTAAAAAATCTCTGAGTTCTTTGTACAGCTGCTCCAGATCATTGAATACTATTCCTTTTTTCTGTTCCGAAAACAGACCTTCAACCGCCGCATTATGGGTCTGTTTTATTCTGCTTATAAGAGTATGATAATCACGGTTGCCCTGCTCTGCCCGATGTGCGGCTTGAATTAAAAGATCAGTAATTCCTTTCATGGCTGAAAGTACCAGCGCAAAAGGTCCGCGTTTAAGCTCACGCAGAATTATTTCCACAACTTTCTGTATACCGGAGGTGTCAGCAATCGAGCTCCCTCCGAATTTCAATACCTTCACGTGCTAAAGTCCTTCAACAAGAATAATGCCAATGAGAGTATAGTATACAATTTCTTTGTGTTTATCTATCCCCTATGAGCGATTTCGTGAGAGATATTTACAAAAGGTAGAGTAATTATCTCTCACGGAGCACACAGAGATCACAGAGATAATAATATTAATTATTACATCAGGGAATTTATAACGCCTTTGTTTTAAATTTGAAATTCTTTTCTTTGAACAAATATCTACAGGTATCCACTACCTCCGGATCATAGTATATACCCCGCATTTCTTCGATATGCTGAATGCTCTGCTCGATGCCCAGCGCCGCCCGGTAGGGCCGATCCGAAGCAATAGCTTCCACAACATCGGCTACGGTGAGAATTCGCGAAAGTAGGGTTATTTCCTCTCCCCTTAAACCCTGCGGATACCCGCTTCCGTCCATATACTCATGATGCTGATATACAATCTGGGCAATGGGCCAGGGAAACTCAATCTCCTTTAAAATACTGTAACCGATATAAGGATGGGTCTTTATCAGGTCAAACTCAAGTTTGCTTAAACGCCCAGGCTTGGAGAGAATTTCGGACGGTATTGAGATTTTACCGATATCATGAATGAGTCCGGCCATGTTTATGGCTTCCAAATCATAGGCTTTAAGCTCCATCTGGGTGGCAATTTCTTTTGCCAATTCGGATACACGCCGCTGATGTCCTGCTGTATAGGGATCTTTCATGGCCAACAGTTTTGCAATTACCTGGATTGTACCTTTTATAATAATCTGGATATTTTCCAAGCTTTGACGCAGTGATTCCTCAACACGCGTTCTTGTTTCGACCTCATCCATTAATTTGTGAGTGGCGCGCATAAGCTCTTCAGTTCGTTGTGTTACTCTGTTTTCCAAGTTGTTGTGCATTCTTTTCAGCTGTCTTTCCAACTGCCACTGCGCACTCAAGGATGTTACAAACTGGCAGATTTCCTGTGAATTAAAGGGTTTTAAGAGATAAAAGAGTTTATTTCCCGGAGGGATGCGTCTGCGAATATCTGCAAATTCAATTTGATCGTCTCCCGTAATCAGCACAATCTCAATATCTCTATCAAGCTCCCTCACTTTTTCAGCCAGATCAATACCGCTTTCTCCAAATGCCAGATGAACATCAATAAAAATAATAGCATAAGCTTCCTGGCGATTATCTTTAATCATTTTTAATGCAGTACGTCCGTCTTTGCACAGCGACAGGTCAAGATCGATCTGTTCCCGTTCATATTCTTGTTCCACCCCATTATTCCACAATACGAGTGTCTCTGCTTTAAGAATTCTATCATAGAGTCTTAAAATACTTTCTTCATCATCAACAGCGATCATTTTAATTTTTTTAGTAGCAACACCATTAGCCATCATAGCAGATAAAGTACCTCCCTTATTGGTTAAGCTAAATACTTTCTGTACTTCTTTTTTTAAACTCAACTATGAATTGTTGCCTATCAACATACCACCAGCATAGGTGGTGGCTTTTTCGGAAGTAAGATATGCACTGAAAAGATTAACGCTGTACGGTAAAAAATTCCTTATCCCACCTTGTATTTATCTTACCATACTACAGCTAATACCCACAACTTACCGCAGTTAAAGTATAGTCGTATATATTGCAATATGCAAATTTTTCTCTGTATATTTTTATCTGGTACCGGATGAAGGTAACAAAAGCTACAAATTTAAAATTGTTCTCTTCTCTTAGTGAAAAAAAATTGATAATTTATTATATTATAACTATCGTTTCGGTAAACATACCACCAGCAAAGCTGGTGGTATGTGGGGAGCACTCCATAGGAGTGCTGGGTGGGGAGAAAAAGCCACCCTTTATTTAACATCTTTTTATCCACAACCATAAGTGGTGGCTTTTTCGGAGTAAAGAAAAAACAATGGCGGATTTTGATTACGAAGAGGGAATAAAATTACAATCAAAACCTGAAGTCGATACTCCTAAAATGTATCGTGTGATCCTGCATAATGATCACTATACAACCATGGAGTTTGTGGTAGAAGTACTTATAAAAGTTTTTCGCAAGCCGGCTCAGGAAGCAACTCAGATTATGCTGGATGTACACCGAAAAGGTAAAGGCCATGTGGGCGTATTTACACGTGATATCGCGGAAACAAAAGTTGCTCAAGTTCTTTACTTGGCGCGGCAAAGAGAATATCCTCTTAAATGTACATATGAAGAAGCTTGAAGGGGAGTAACAAAGGGTGAATATAAACCGAGAATTAAACAACATAATCGCGGCTGCTTATCAAGAAGCCAAATCTAAACAGCATGAGTTTCTGACTCCTGAGCATATTCTCTATGCGTGCTTATCATCCAAACAGGGAGAGCGTATTTTTGTAGAATTAGGGGGCAGTTTAGATAACTTAAAACAGAATCTGGGAAAATATTTTAAAAAGCATATGACGTCCGTCGAAGACGGAGAACCTATCCAATCAATCGCTTTTAAGAATATCATGGAACGGGCATTCCTTCATGTAGTCTCTGCAGAGAAAGAAGAAATGGATATAGGTGATGTTCTGGTAGCGCTGCTTGATGAAAAAGATTCATATGCGGCCTTTTTTATTAAAAGAGAAGGCATCACAAGACTGGATCTGTTAAATTATGTCTCACACGGTGAAAGTCTCAATGAACCTGAAGGGCAAGCTTTACCCGATGAAGAGGAGTCTGCGGAAGAGAATCAAACAGAGACAAAAAAAGCAAACCGTCTGCTCAAAGCTTTTACCAGCGAGCTTAATGAAAAAGCCCGGCGCGGCGAGATCGACCCCCTGATAGGCAGAGAAGATATTTTAAAGCGTACTATTCAAGTACTCTGCCGCAGATTAAAAAACAATCCCATACACGTAGGTGATCCGGGCGTGGGAAAAACGGCAATCACCGAGGGATTGGCGGGTGCTATCGTAGACGGAAAAGTACCCAAACCCCTTCAGGATTACCGTATTTTTGCACTTGATATGGGAGCACTCATTGCGGGAACCAAGTACCGCGGTGACTTCGAAGAACGCTTAAAGCGCGTATTAAATGAGCTCAAAAAGATGCAGAATGTCATCCTGTTTATCGACGAAATCCATACGGTCGTGGGTGCGGGAGCGGTATCGGGAGGTTCCATGGACGCCTCCAACATCTTAAAGCCGGTATTAAGCTCGGGAAAACTGCGCTGTATCGGTTCTACAACATATGAAGAATATAAAAAGTATTTTGACCGTGATCGGGCACTTTCCAGAAGGTTTCAAAAAATCGAAGTTACAGAACCTACAGTTGAAGAGACCTACAAGATATTATTAGGCTTAAAAAGTTACTACGAGAAATATCACGAGCTGGAATACACTAAAGCGGCCCTGCATGCCGCAGCGGAACTTTCCGCCAAATATATAAACGACAGATATTTGCCCGACAAAGCCATTGATGTTATTGATGAAGCGGGCGCCTACGTGCGTTTATTTCCTGACGCACCGTCTCATAAAAAAAAGAAGATCACGGAAAAGGATATAGAGAAGGTTGTCGCCACAATTGCCAAAATCCCGGAGCGCAGTGTCTCCTCAACCGAAACCACTAAATTAAAGGATCTTGAAACCCATCTCAAATCCGTGGTCTTCGGACAAGACTATGCTATTGAGCTCGTTGTTCAGTCCATAAAAAGATCGAGAGCCGGTTTTCATAAACCTGAAAAACCCATAGCCAACCTGCTTTTTGTAGGACCTACCGGCGTGGGTAAAACCGAACTGGCCCGGCAGCTGGCTTTTCATATGGGTGTGCCTCTACACAGATTCGATATGAGTGAATATCAGGAAAAACACACAGTCTCACGGCTCATAGGGGCTCCCCCCGGATATGTGGGCTATGATGAAGGGGGCCTATTAACCGATGCTATCCGCAAAAATCCTCATTCGGTTTTATTGCTGGACGAGGTTGAAAAAGCCCATGAGGATATCTTTAACATGCTTCTGCAAATCATGGATTATGCTACGCTTACTGATAATAATGGCAAAAAAGCCGATTTTCGCAACGTCGTTGTCATCATGACATCCAATGCCGGTGCCAGGAACATCGGTAAACCGCTTGTGGGTTTCGGAGAAAGAAATATAACTCACGATGCAATCGACAAGGCGGTCGAAGAAATCTTTACGCCTGAATTTAGAAACAGACTGGACAGTGTGGTTACTTTTAATAATCTTGATCTGGATATCATGAAAATGATCGTAAAAAAGGAGCTTTCGGACTTTGAAGCCCAGTTAAAGGAAAAAAAGGTAACCATTACAGTAACTGCCGACTGTGTAACCTGGCTGGCTCGAAAAGGATTTTCTCCCCTTTTCGGTGCCAGAGAAGTGGCAAGACTGATACAGGAAAAGGTTAAAAACTTTTTTGTGGATGAAGTTCTTTTCGGAAAACTGGCCGGCGGCGGAAAAGCTGTGATTGATGTTAAGGACGATGAGGTAAAAATCAAAATTCCAAACCAAAAAAGTTAAATAATCCGCTTATGCCTATTTTTCCTTTAGGAAAAGACATCGTATTTCCTCCGGTTGAACTTGCTACCAAAGAGGGGATTATTGCCGTAGGCGGTGACCTTTCCGTACCAAGGCTGCTCAGTGCTTATAAACAGGGAATATTTCCCTGGTACAGTCCCCCCGATCCTATTCTTTGGTGGTCGCCGAATCCGCGTATGATCCTGTTTCCGCATGAAGTACGTGTATCCAAATCTATGGAAAAAATTATTAAAAAAAAGGTGTTTGCTTTTAGCTGCGATAAATATTTCAAAGAGGTAATGCTTGGCTGCAGATCTCCCCGCAAAGACGGCCAGGGAACATGGATTTCCGACGAAATACTTGAAGCATACTGCAGGCTGCATGAGCTGGGTTATGCTCATTCGGTAGAGGTTTGGCAGAATGACGAGCTTGCAGGCGGACTCTACGGAGTATCTTTGGGGTCGGTATTTATCGGTGAGTCTATGTTCTTTAAAGTGAGTAATGCCTCTAAGGCCGCGTTTATCGTATTTGTAAAACGTCTGGCTGAACTGGGATTCAGCCTCATCGACTGCCAGGTCTATACTCCTCACCTGGCAAGTCTGGGCGCCTGGGCTATTCCGCGGCGGGAATACTTGAAATTATTACGCCAGTGCCTGCAGCACAACGATCGCAAAGGAAGCTGGGAAACTATTTTTGAAAAGTAAATTAAAAACGTCCGGATCTTTAGCTGCCGCTTTGGTCCGCACCTGCCAGTCTGACACTCTTTACTATGGTATTAAGCACCTCAAGGAAGCGTGCTCCGGATTCCGGCGGTTGATAAGCTATAGCCATAAAGTAAAGCGTATTGTTAAATTTAAGGAGATAAAGCTCGCCCGCCACATTATTTTCCGCTTCCGTTACCTGCACATGAAACCAGTCTATTTCGTTAATTGTTACCATATCGGGCTCTCCGTGCTTATAGGTTTGTTCCTGCATAAGCTCTTCAAAATAATCCTGTAATGACTTGTCCTCGGCATAGTCTAACGGAGTAATCTGAATGCCGAATGCTGCTTTCTCCTGAGCTTCCAATGCCCATTCGGGTGAAAGAACTACTACCTGTAGTGACTCTTCTTCCCGCTGCCAATCCTCCGGATAGCTGAAAGAAATACCGAAGCTGCTGTTATTATATTCGGTATACTCCTCTGCCCATACAAAATTACCTGCGGTGTATATCAAAATAAGCACCGTAAAAAATAATTTTATTTGTTTCATAATCTTGCTTTCTTACCAAAACAATTATATACCACTCAAATAGACGAATCAAGCTAAATCAGCTGTTCTTAACCATATCGAGTATTGACCTTCCCGTTTATTCATTTTATACTTGCCAACTTACAATAAAATAATAAAACATGTTTTCATATAAAAGAAGGAGGATTGTATAGTGAGTAAAAAAATAACCGTTACTATCTTAACGGTACTAATGAGCCTTATTCCTCTGGTCTGTTTTGCCGAAGCGGGAACAGGTGGAGATCAAGCTACCGACTTAATGTGGATTACCTGGATAGGCTCCATTGCGGCCCTGATTTTTGCCGCTGTTCTGGCAATCCGGGTCTTAAAAAAAGACCAGGGCACGGATAAAATGAAAGAAATAAGTAAAGCCGTGCAGGACGGTGCCTGGGCCTACCTCAAGCAGCAGTATAAGGTTGTGGGAATTTTCTTTTTTACAATTTTTGCACTTTTCATGGGGCTGTCTTTCGGAACAAACGGCAGGCTCATGTCGCCTTTTGTACCCTTTGCCTTTATTACGGGGGGATTCTTTTCCGGTCTTGCCGGCTATATCGGCATGTATGTGGCCACACGATCAAACGCGCGTACGGCCTGGGCCGCTAAAAAGAGTCTTAACTCCGGTTTACGAGTGGCCTTTAACTCAGGGACTGTAATGGGCATGGTAGTTGTCGGTTTAGGCCTTCTGGATCTTTCCATCTGGTGGTTTCTTTTAAACAATGTGTTCCTGCCCGCTAAAATATTAATTTATAGTGTAGCAGATATTCCACCGATTATGATTACCTTCGGAATGGGAGCTTCATCCATGGCGCTGTTTGCCCGGCTGGGCGGCGGCATCTATACCAAAGCGGCCGATGTGGGAGCCGATCTGGTAGGTAAAGTGGAAGCGGGAATTCCAGAGGACGACCCGCGCAATCCGGCAACCATAGCGGACAATGTGGGCGATAATGTAGGTGATGTGGCCGGTATGGGGGCAGACCTGTATGAATCATATGTAGGTTCGATTGTAGCTACCATGGCCCTTGGAGCTGTGGCTTCTTATGGCCTGCAGGGAACCATTTCCGCCATCCAGGCCATACAGATCCCTGTAACATTGGGAACAATCGGTGTTCTCTGCTCGATTCTTTGCACTTTTTTGGTTCGTGCCAAAGAAGACGCCTCACAGAAGGTCTTACTGCGGGCACTGCGCTTCGGCGTATACGGATCCACAGTTCTGATTGCCCTGCTCTCTTTCGGACTCATTTATTTTGTATTGGGAGAAGATTTTTTAGGTATTTGGGGTTCTATTATGGTCGGTCTTTTGGCCGGTAACGTCATAGCCTATTTTACGGAGTACTATACCTCGACTCACTACAAGCCCACACGCAATCTTTCGGCAGAATCTCAAACCGGAGCCGCCACAATTATTATCGGCGGTTTGTCTTTGGGTATGGCTTCCACGCTTATCCCGGTACTTACCATTGTTGCTGCCACACTGGGCGCATTTTTCTTTTCAGGGCTTTGCACAGGTACACTCAATCTGTCGCTGGGACTCTACGGTATCGGAATTGCCGCCGTGGGCATGCTCTCCACGCTGGGTATTACCTTAGCAACCGATGCTTACGGTCCGGTAGCGGATAACGCCGGAGGTATTGCCGAAATGGCAGGTATGGGTGAGGATGTACGCAAGCGTACGGACGCGCTCGACTCGCTGGGCAACACCACAGCGGCTACGGGCAAAGGCTTTGCCATCGGTGCCGCCGCACTCACCGCTTTGGCTCTGATGGCCGAGTTCGGTAATAAACTGCTCGAGTTTCTGCAGCATAATGCGGATCAAACCTCAGCAGCTTTCAAAAATTTCTACAGTGAAATATTAGACTTTGATATCTGGCAGACAGCCGGTTTTCCCATCGACTTAAGCTTCCTTAAAATAGATCTTCTGCATCCCATCATTCTGGTGGGTCTGTTTATCGGTGTGGTTCTGCCTTTTGTGTTCTCTTCCATGTCTATGAAAGCCGTAGGACGCGCTGCCGGCAGTATGGTAAAAGAAGTACGCAGACAGTTTAAGGAGAAAAAGGGTATTTTAAAGGGTACCGAAAAGCCGGATTATGCGGCGTGCGTTATGATAGCCACCAAAGGCGCGCAGAAAGAAATGATTCTTCCGTCTCTACTGGCTATAATTGCACCGATTTTAGTAGGCGTCTTATTAGGGCCTTTTGCGGTAGTAGCTTTAATTGCAGGCGCGTTGGGAACAGGTTTCGTGCTGGCCATCATGATGGCCAATGCAGGCGGAGCGTGGGATAACGCCAAGAAATACATCGAAGGCGGACAACACGGCGGTAAGGGATCGGAACAGCACAAAGCGGCTGTTGTGGGCGATACGGTCGGCGATCCTTTCAAGGACACCTCGGGACCTTCCATTAACATTCTGATCAAACTTATGTCCATGGTGTCTATCGTGTTCGCACCCGTGTTCGTGGTTCTGAATAATTATATTGTTCAGATCTTTGCTTAAAGAGCCTACACTTTCCATTTAATATAAAAGGGCTGCTAAAAGCAGCCTGATTAAAAAGCCCCGGCTTTTACAACCGGGGCTTTTGTTTTTTTATTGCTACGAAGCTAGTGGCTTTTTAATATATCATTAAAACTAAAACCATTACTGTTGATAGAGGAAGCTATAAATCTTATACCGCTGAGACACTTGTAGATAATTTACTTAATAATCTCTATCCGAAAATGGATTATAATTTTAAAGTAAATTTTAAAAATGTAATTATAAATCTCATGAATATTGATACTTCTATTCAGCTTAAACAGAATGAAAATGTCGTAATACCCGCCATAGAAACCGGCTTTATGGGAAAAAATTACTATATTACATCTGAGATTGTATTTCTTTCCTTATATAAGGTTGTAAGAATAATATCTGATCAAGATGTGACATCGGAAAATACATTAGGAGAAAGGGTATATAACAAACTTGTAATAATTAACTATAATTATGGTTTTTCAGTTACAAAAACAATAGAGCTTCCAAAAGATATTTTCTCTTACCAGTATGAGCTGCCCCTTTATTACGACGGGGCAGAAGCCAAGTTTGTAGTTATTTCAGCTGCAAAGCAGTTTTTTATATACGATTTACTCGCAGGCAAATATCTCATTCGAAGAATAGTATTCATTCTAGCGGAAATATACAGGAAGGTGCTTTAGGAAATCTTTTAATCAGACTTTTAAAATATTGTTCATCAGCACAACAACCTGGACCATCGCCTTGCGGCAAAAATATTTCCAAAACTTTCCAATCTCCATTTTGGTTATGGATAAATCCTAATACATCTTCATATTGATTACTTCCATCAGGAGACTGAGGTCTTGTATGTACCCATGCATAACCATTGAAAACCTTCAAATATGGAACGACAAAAATAACCTTCAAATAATGGATTCTATAAACCTCTTCCCGCAATGCATCAAGTATAGCTTTACGTTCAGCAGTACCCGGGGCTGGTGTGTATGGTTTGCATTCTGTTTTAGATCCTTCTTCATCTTCTCCAGTAATATTTTGAGAAAAGGATAAATTATTAATGAGAAGAATGAAGAAAAGTGTGATAAATATTATCTTTTTCATCATTGTAAGACTATAACTAAAATAATTTCCATTTTGGTTCATATTTTACCTCCGATTATTACAAAATCTTATCTTAGTGAAAAATAAAATGTTAAAGACGTTAAAATAATTATTTACACCGAATATCACCGGTCAGATAGATAATAACCATCCGCAATTGCCTTTTTATAAGCGTTTTGCGCTTCAGGTGATGATTCTATTCTCCAGTCCGTCTCTTTATCTATATTAAACCAGATTATTGCTTTAATTCTTTTATAGTTATTTTTAATCTGGCTGCCAAGCGCGTCTGAAATCCATTTCGCTTTATCACCACCGATCTCGCTTGAATCAAATTCCCCAATCATTAAAGGCTTACTTGACAAACTTGTAACTTCATTATATGCGGACTTAAACACCTCGCGAAACGACTCACATGTTGAACCCCATGGCTGACTGGTTCCGAAATTATAGCCGTCTACTCCAAGCCAGTCCACATATGCATCGCCCGGATAACACCGCTTTATACTGTTTGAAGCAGGACGACTGATATGACCCGGACACCATACCCAGGTTACATTATGGGCTCCCACAGAATTAAACTTGTCAACCAGATATTTCCAGGCAGCAATAAAAGATGCATAGGTGTTGCCGTTATGATTTACGCACCATGGATACCAATTTCCATTCATCTCATGCATTGGTCGCAAAAATATGGACTTACCCCAATTTTTAATTGCTTGCGCCCATTTTAAAATATACTCGTCGTGCTTTCCGGAGAGAATAGCGGAATGATTCCATATGCTTTCATTGTTTTTATATTTCCACGGCTTCCATGTTATCATAGGATATAAGCCGCGCCCGATAATCAGGTCGCACTCTTGTTCAGGAAACGAACTGTAAATTCCCCACGCGATAAAGGTCATGACAATACGCACACCTTTCCCGGCATGCGCTTCGAAACCGGGTAAAAGACCAAGCCCAAAAGCGTCATGTGCCAAAGTTCCTCCGACAAAAACACCATGATAGCAGCCGCTTTCCGCAATAATCTTATATGTACTTAAATCAGATGTCTCTGTAGCTGACATCATATCATCAACATTAACTATCATATTCAATGAATCACTAAATACGTCATTATTAGTACTGCTTAAAAATAATAATAAGACTAATAAAATACACATGTAAATATTTTGTTTTTTTAACATGTTTTGTCGCCTCCAAATATGTCAGCTATTATATTTTTAAATTTTATAGCTTAAATCCGGTAAGCCAGGTGTTGTAAAACTCAAGCGCAGCCGGAGTGTCAACATCAAACATTTGAATTAAAAACATCTTCCCGTCTTTCAGATAATAAATATCCCAGAATGAATATGTTTGCGGCGACTGGGGAATATACACCTTGACTACTTCGAGCTTACCTGAACCGATTGTAATTTCTGTTGTACCTTCCGGTAGATTTTCTTCTGTAATTTCATCGGCCTTTTCCTGAAGCCATTCATAAAGTCCTTTGCCCTCGATTGGATCCTTAAAAATCTTGGTAATAATAATCATGGGCCAACCTTTTTCTGATATATTACCTTGTATAAATGTGGCACCGGTGCTTTGATTAGTGCTGACCAGCCCCCTCTTGCATGGCTTGGGACATTTGCCTGTGGTATAGCCCGGGGGGTATTTAAATGAATAACCGTATTTTTTATTGGTGAAAGTTTTCCAAGAATCTATGTCGATAGATTGCCCGGAGTTGTCACTTGTTTCACCTGTTATTTTATTACCTGTTAAATATGCGCCGAATACCCATCCCATCTTCCCCTTCCATTTAATCTTGCTCCATTTTCCTGTCACACCGGAAATAGCAATCAGCTTGCCTGTTTCTTCTATTAATAACACCTGTTCTCCATAGGGTATCAAACCGATCTTTTTTGCATTTAAATTCGGAGAATCTCTCATATTCAAACCCACATCCGCCGTTACCCAGCGTGATTCATTGATATTTTCCTGGGAATTAATAATGAGAGTAGAACTTATAAAAATAATAAACATGATGCCTAAATATAAAACTTTATTTTTTTTCATATTTTATCCTCCACGTTTTTTTAAAATATCCTCTTAAAGGATAAAGACTTCTGATGTTTCGGTGAATTCGGAAATCCTTTTACTCCTGTTATGGATAAATAAAACCTAAAAATTTCCCTTCAGCAATAATGAGAGCCTGATGAAGCGGCTGCGCCGGATCGGGCGCCCATATAACCAGAACAGTACGGCCGTGCGTCTCACTGTAAACCTCCAGCAGGAGAAGCTGATTGCTGATCCAGCCCACCGGTGTTGCAGACGAAATCGCTTCAACACCCAGACAACTACTCAGATCGGCAGCCGGAGCGTTGAATATATTGGTCCCATCCGTGCGCGCAACGCGCAGGCGAAAATCGGGTTCCTCCCTGTTCTGACCACCGGCCTCCATCCACGCCACAAGCCGATTGTCCGGCGAGAAAACCATAAATCCGGCGCCCAGATTACTCTTTGCATGCAAAGAGATATTAACCTCTTTACCTGTTAAAAGATTGCGAACCGAGAAACCGTCTGTAATCAAGGAGTGGCCGCCCGCATTCGGATGATAGGCGACAAGTGTTTGATCAGGTGAGATCCCCCCCAGCGCCAAACCGGTATCAATAACCTCAGTGACCTTATTGTTACTCAGGTCAAGATACAATAATCCCTGAAGTATGGGGAAATAAATATAACCTCCGATTCCGTACGCAGTATAGCAAAACCATAAACCGCGTGCCTGGCCTGCGTCATAATATATAGCCAGCGGATGGAATACATCCCAACCCTTTGGCTCCGGAAGAGAACCCCAGTTAATCCGAGATGACATGCCGGGCAGTTGGCGCATGTTGCCAGTATACAGCTTCATTGCATCCATTGATCCCGACATCATATCGTAAGTGACAAAAGCCAGAGAGGACTCACCTTCCGCACCAATGATTGAAATCAGGTTGGGCATGGAGGCAAGATCGGTGATGTTATCGTTGACATTTAATTTGAGTTTCCCTTTGTTCTTTAAAGAATAATAAACCAGCGGTAAACTGTGTGCACCTTGGGATAAGCTGCCTGCCAGTACAATCTGATCCCGATCCATCCATGAAATACCGGTGACGGTGCGTGACGCAAGCAACTTTCCCTTGGTGTTGTAAAAGTACACTTTCGAGTCCTTACCGACCACAATGCCGGCGGGTAACGGTACTATCTGGCCTGCAGATGGTATTCCCACAGCCTTACTTGTTAAATATGCGCCGAAAACCCATCCGATCTTCCCCTTCCATTTAATCTTACTCCATTTTCCTGTTGCACCGGAAATAGTAATCAGATTTCCTGTCTCTTCCATTAATAACACCTGTTCTCCATAGGGTATTAAACCGATCTTTTTTGCTTTTAATTCCGGAGAAACTCTCATATTCAAACCCACATCTGCCGTTACCCAGCGGGATTCATCTATATTTTCTTGGCAATTAATAAAAAAATTAGAATTTATAATAAGAAAACAAATGATGCCTAAAAATAAAACCTTATTTTTTTTCATTTTTTACTCCTTTCATATTTTATAAATACCCTATTAAGGAAAGCACTGACCTAATAAATTTATTCTTTTATATAAATTCTTGCATCATACGGCGGTATGGTGAATTTTGTTCCCACTTCCTTTATGGTAACATCCTTATGTGTTGCTTCAAGCTTTACTACTGTTTTTGTGGAATTATTATTTACAATGACAACCACATTTTCAAATTTTCTACTATACACTTCCTTTTTATTGTTCCCTTGTCCATACACACCGCTTTTATAACTCTCTACAGGATTACCAAGATCTGTATCATATTCATCAAACCACCACAGCTGGCCATGCAGACAATCACCTCTATCATAACCAAAATATCCCCCATCCTCTAAGAGTGATGTACACAAACCCAACCTCATTAGTCTTAAATCTTCAGCTGTTAATTGCTTCAGGTTCTCCGCTTGTTCCTGAGTTCTATTCATTCTCACATCTACAGATATAAAGTGAAATCTGGCTAAATTATAAGGATTTGCTACATCAATACAGGTTCTATACCCGTCCCATGTACCATAAATACCTTTAAGCCAGCGCTGCTCCCTGGGATAACGCGCCCCATAATTTGCATACCAATAGTAACTTCCAAATTGATTGCCAAACGCATTCTCATGCATGTTCCCGTTTGCGTATTTAAAATAAGGACAGTTTTTTGTCCAGGGAATACCCACGTTTCCCGTAATTATCGCGTTCGGACATTTTTCCCTCAGATTCTTTAGAAGGTAAAGTAAGCCCTCGTTATATTTTTTATGATCATCTGCATCAAAATCATCATCCTCATCCGTATCGAACGTCGGAGGATTATCCTTGGACGCGAAGGTAGGCGCCCCTTCCGACAGGATATCGAACATTACGCCCTGGTAGAGTCCGTTATCCAGGTAATGTGTCTTTACAAAATTAATCACATGCTTGGGGTAGGCAAAATTATGCTTATAGGGATTCATCAAATGCCCTCCCCAATGCGGTACCATATACTTTCCCGTAACTGTTTTACCGTACCAGTTGTGCGGATCGTTCTCGCCGGGAATTGCTTCTGCAATCTCCATCCCTGCCGGTTCTTGACCGAATGGTATGTAGACCAATATCTTAATATGTGGATTAGTCTTTCTTATTTTTAACAATGAAATTCCCATCCACTTTACCATGTAATGAGGAATAATTAACACATCCCACTGTGCTAATCTTTCTTCACGATACATAACTTGATTCTCAAAAGAAAGCACATGAAAATAATTTACCAGCTTTGGATATTTTCTCGTCACTTTAGTGGTGGGCGGTAATTTTACGCCTTTTACAAGAGTATCACACTCATCTTTCTTTAATATAATATCATCCAGGTAGACATCAATATCATTCGTGCCCAGCTGGAACTCTATGTAGGCGTTTGTATCCGTGGGCTCTGTCATCGTAAATTTAAATGTATAGTGCTTTTTTATAGTAGTGAGCTTATACGTTTTATATTCGGAATATAAAGTCCACGGCTCCCCTGCCAGGCCCACTTTGACAAATATATTTCTGGTATCCGATGCAGAGCGCGCTTTAAAGGAAACCGCATATGATAAGCCCTGTTCCATTTTTAATCCGGTTTGATTTAGATTTAGCGAATACGTGTGCTCTCCACCCTTTGTGATACTTGCATGTAACTCTCCCTTTTCGACAGAAAGACGGGCCTCCCCTCCCAATTGTGGAGTTAATTTCCAGCCGGAAGTTGCTTTGGAGAAATCGCCGTTAACTATCATATTCGGTGAATCACCGTATATGTCCGTATTGGTACTGCCCATGAAGTAGAGTAATACTACTATTGTGCATACTAAGATTTTTCGTTTTTTTATCATGTTTTATCACCTCTAAAAGTACTCATTAATATATTTTCAAATCTGATATCTTAAATCCCGCAAGCCGGGCATGGAAACACTCCTTTCAGGGAATCCGGTGCCAACCGCCCCCACACCATGGAAAAGTCACGGCTTATACCTCGTCACCGCGGCCCCTTTAGCGTCAAATCGCATCTGGTAGATAACGCCGCCATCTCCCACGCGAATGGACCGCATCGGCTCCCCCTGCATTGAATAAGGCATCAGAAATCGCCGCCGCTCAGACATGTCCTTATTCAAGATGACCATGACTATGTATGAACGCATGGCTTTCTGTTCTCCTGTTTCTGGCGAAACACGTACACCCAGAAAAATCCGCCCGGTCCAGTCGGAATCAAGAACCTCGATCCCCGCGACCAGCATGTCGAACCAAATCACATGCCGGGAGACTTTATTGGGTTGAGAGATTTTACTCACGTTCAAGACTACGGACAGTTCTCCGTCCCTCTCGGCCGAAAGCAGCGACACATCGTCGTTTGAGAAATAGCCGGGCACGGAGGGGCGGTCGGGATCCGGCATACCGTCCGCTTTGGCGATCCGAATCAGCTTCGAGCTGCTCCAGACCCAGACGCCGTCATACCGGCTGTAAATTCCGGTGACGCTGTCGGCGTCTGAGATCTTATCGCCGATCAGACCCACCTCGCAGTCAAGCTTTCCGCTTGAAGTAAGGAAAACGACTGCCTTCTTGTACAGTCGATCCAGCAGGATGAGGTCGTTGTCCTGACTCTCGGCGATATCCTGGAAGCGGTAACCGGCGGGGATCCATGTCGTCCGCTGGTACAAGCCGCCCTGGTACACCTGAACTCGAGAATTGAGCTGATCGAGGATGTAGATCTCCTCCCCGAAGCCCACGAAAAAGCTCATCGATCCTTCGGGAATTCTCGGATAAAAGCCGAGCTCACCTTCACCGGAGCCCCAGGCCACGCGTAATATCTCGGTGCCCTTTTCAACAGTGATCTCGCCCCCTGATTGTATGGTGGTGTCACCTGTGTGGTCTTTTATATACTTGTTTGTTAAAAACGCGCCGAACACCCATCCAATCCTCCCCTTCCATTTGATCTTACTCCATCTTCCCGTCGCGCCGGAAATGGTAATCAGCCTGCCTGTTTCTTCGATCAATAGCACTTGTTCTCCGCAGGGTATTAACCCGATTTTTTTTGCATTCAGCTTCGGAGCATCTCTCATATTCAAACCCGTATCCGCCGTTACCCATCGTGACTCGTTTATATTTTCTTGGGAATTGACGATGAAAGCGGAAATAATAAAAAAACAGAATATAATGCTTAAAAACAAAACTTTATTTTTTTTCACTTTTCTCCTCCGTTTTTAACAAATCCTGTCCAAGCGAGGTAATGTCGATACAGTGTATTTTTAAAAGCAACGTATCACTTATGGCCGAGTAATGTACAGCCGCTCCTCTTAGATCATTTTACATCCTGTTAATACAAAAAACATTGTACCTTGGTACAATATAGGCTGAAAATTCAATTTAAAAAGGCATATTTAGGAAGTAAAAACATGATTTTTCACAGTTTTGTAATCCGTTGCCAGATTAAACTCCTTTAAGAAGTTTAAAAACTCTACTTTATTGCTTACCCCCACTTTAGCATAAATACTCGCAGAATGTGCCTTTACGATTCTTTCCGTAATATCGAGTTTTTCGGCTATGTCTTTGTTTTTAATCCCGGATAAGAGATATTGAATTACTTCCACTTCCCTGTCTGTTAATTTGTATATGTTTTGCAGCTGTTTTACCTGTTTTAACTCCCTGCCGATAATGAGTATTCCTATAATATCTTTAAACCTATCCTCTATGACCGCTATTCTTATCTGCATGAGGATGCGTACGCCTTGCTTATTGATATAATTTACTGTGGCGGATATGTTTTTCTGTTCGCCCCGCATCAGAGTTTTTATGTTCTGGATAAGGAACTCATGTTCTGCAAAGATTTTTACAGTTTCTGCGGATTTCAACTCATCAAGCGTATACTCTAAAAACTGCTCGCTTTTTTTATTTATGGTCACAACACGTAATTGCCGGTTCAAGAGGACTATTGACTCATCGATATTCTCAATGATATCTTTGCTTACCAGCTTCGGTGTTATGGACAAAAATCTGTATTTTACGATTGCATACCATACTCCGATCATCCAGATTAATAATACTATGGGAGCCCAACCGACTGAGCTGTATGAAATAATTGACGGTAAAAGAAATCCTTCCACCGTATTGATAGATAAAACAAGGAGAAGTGTAATGAAAAGGATAAACGACTGCCTTTTCTCTCTCATGGTCGCCGATTTTCTGTTCCATAAGAAAAGCAAAACAAGTGAAATAATAATATACACGTGAATATACAATAAATAAAAATAAAACCAGAGTGAATCGGTAGCAGCTATGAATATCCAATGATCATTTACCTTTAAAAAATCTTTATAGGCAATGTGTGAAACCAGATTTCCGTATATAAAAAGCAGTGTAGGTATATAGAGTAAAAGATAATAAAACCATTTCATTTTAATTATCTTTGTAATGATAAGACAGAAGTGCAACAAGAGTGCAAAATAGGGAACCCAAAAAAAGGTAGAAATTTTAAACCAGTAAAAAAGGGTTTCTTTGTTTTCCGCAGAATAGGAAAATACCGCACAAAAAATCCATAACAACTGACTGAGGCACAAAAAAAAGAACAGCCGGTGTATTTTCGATCTTTTATCCAAAAAAAGAACATGCAGTCCCAGATATAAATCGATCATGAAAACAATTGTGGCAAAAAAAGTAAATATATCCATTGTACTTTTTTTTACATAATAGCTTAATTTGAAAATTCATACAACCAGGCAGTCGTTAAAATATATTCAAAATCAACATACCACAAGCTTTGCTGGTGGTATGTTAGGGAGTGCGCAGCGCTTTCTCAATTATCTGTATGAGTCAGCGTAAGTTTAATTAATTGAACCGAGGGTGATCGCATCTGGTTTATTATAGAGAAGGTTGATCCGGTCATATGTTTGTCCTTCATAATTTCCGGATCTATGAGTCTGTCATCCACAAGTTCCAGATTCCGGGATTGATCGAGCACATACCTTTTATACATAAATGTAGCGGTTCCCCACGGAAGATTATCCACTTTCAATTCGTATTCGCGAAATCCGGAGTCATAGTCGCTTATTAAAATCACCACGGATCGTTTGTTATGAGATATTCCGGCGATGACGGCGTACCCATTGGTATCGAAGCCGCTGCAGAACACGCGTCCGGGAGTGTTTAAAAGCATATTAAAGGCTTTGAAGGCATAAAAGCCTTTTCCTGGATTGCCTTGACTGGTGAAAAGCCCTCCCCACGGCCATGAGTCCCCTCTATAATAGTTAGCAATATCCACAGCCGAATCCTGCAAGTAAATCAATGCCGAAGCGGTAAATGCTGCCAGCGCCGGATCGCGACGAAGATCGTCCCATTCACTCGCTTCAGCCCACATATTCCATTCCGTAAGCAGGCTTTTCGAAGATGCGAAACCATACGTTTTCATGGCGTTTTCCACGGCTTTGGCCTTACGATATATATCAAAGGGATTTTTACTATAAACGTGCCAGGAAACAAAATCTATCGGGACACTATGGGTGCTGCAATAACTCAAAAATTCTTCAAGAAAATTATAATCATTAACCAAAGCCAAACCCGGTCCGCCGACCTTCAAAGCCGGATTATAGTTTTTTATTGCCCGGGCAGTAACATTGTATAACTCAAAAAATTGCTGTGGTGTGCCGTTCCAGAACACTTCTATATCAGGTTCGTTCCATATTTCCCAATAGGTAATATTGTAGTGGAAACCGCCGGCCCAGCCGTCATTATAATGTTTGATGATATGGATACAAATTGCCGCCCACTGCGAGAAATCAGCCGGAGGATCATTGACCGTTTCCCAGCTGTAGCCCAGCCGGTAAATAATGTGTGCGCCCAGCTCTCTTATGGTTTGGATATGCATATCCGTTCTTGCGAAGTCATAGTTTTCCGGATTATCCGCGTCGGCATTAAAGTCGGGAAATACACGGTGAATATCAACCGCTCCCACCCATTCACCGTCCCAATCTCCTATGGGCCCGTGAAGATCGTGCAACCGCACCCAATTCACGCCCATATCCCGATAATACGCTGAAAAGTCGTAGGCCTGGTTCCAGGGCACGGGACCGTCATTCACACCCTGCAGAGATCTGATGGTTCCCAGCGATTCCTGACAGTCCACCTTGATGAGGCTGCCCTGCGGATCAAATAAGCGGCCGACCATCTTAATATCATCAAGATACACGTCAATATCACTTGTGCCAAGCTGAAACTCAAGATGGGCATTCGTATCTTTGTGCTCATGCATGGTAAATTGAAATGAATATTGCTTTTTCTCAGTACTGATTACAAAAGACTCATATTCAGAATATAAAGTCCATGGTTCCCTTGCTAATCCAACTTTCACACCTATATTTCTGTTCCCGGTTTCACAGCGAGCATTGAAAGAAACTGAATATGATCCGCGCGGTGTTATATTTAATCCGGTTTGATTAACAATTACTGACCATTTGTTATCTCCGCCATTTGTAATATGGATATGTAATTCTTGATTGCCGGCAGAAAAACTGGCTTCGCCTCCTGCCTGTGTGTATAAGTTCCAACTTCTGGTTCCATGCGAAAAATCGCCGTTATCTAAGATATTTATATTTTTTTCTTCACTCAAAGAGTTACTGTTGCTTTTACATCCGGTAAAAGCAAGCAGAAATAAAAATATCACTATAAAAAGCTTTTGTTTTTTCAATATGGTTCACCACTTCGCTGCTTTTTCATCAGTCTGCTACTTTTTATGATAAGCACTCTTCCATTACATAAACAGGACGAGCCCGGTTAAAAGGTAACGGTATTTAAAAATTAAACCCTCCCATCTCGGAATACCCCGGCGGAACTGTAAATAAAGCCTGGCTTAAAGCACCGGTTTTTATGTTTTTCAACTCCATTTCTATGTTTTTGGCTTTAATCTTTATATAATACTGTAATTCCGCAGAATACCACATGGTCACGCTGCCCAAATCCTTATCATGATAGATATATTGGATTTTTTCACACAGATACCCATTTACGGTTTCTTTTCCCAAAGATTTTTTATCGGCCAGCGATTTAATCTGCTTTTGATAGTCCGGATCATTTGCATTACCCGCTTGAATAGGCATCTCCATATACATCTTGTCGTCAGGCATCAGGATGATGATTTTTCGATTCTGATAATCGTTTATCATAATCGCCTTTTCTCCGTCCTGCTCCGTTTCTACGCGCATCTTAGTGCCTGTAATATAGACTTTACTCACTGTCGTCTGTCCGTTCATGGTATGCACCATATCCGCGGAAAAATCGACTGCATAAGCCGATAATGAAATGAAAATAAAAAGAACGCCAAAGATGCACGACTTCTTTATTCTGTTTGTGTGTTGTTTACACATGGTTTTGCTCCTTTGTTATAATTTTGACTTTCTATTATACACTATAACACATCATAACATTTTGTCATTCTTTTAAAATTATTTAATCCCCATGCTTACTCATTAATAACGCTGATAAAGATATCATCACCCGCAAAACCGGCCCCGCTTTCATTTGTGTCCGAGGCGTCACCGTCGCCGTTCAGGTCGGCATCACCTTCCACATGTCCGGTGACGATTATGTTGCCGGCGTGATCCCTTACGATGTCCATGGCTTGTTTCGAACCCGTACCTCCCAATCTTTTGGGCCAGAAGTAATCCGAAACTTCGGGAGGCCCTCCGTCCGGCAGCGGACAATTAAAAATGAATACCGTCAATAATAACAAAACAATACCACAATAATTTTTCCCTTCATCTCAACCTCCTTGGGTTTTATATTTCACTTTTTTCTTTCTTATATACATAGTGCTTTTTATTACTGAATACATAGACACCTTTAAGGGAAAAAACATCGTACCTTGGTACAGGGGAAATGATTTTTTTTAGATTTTTTATTGTACCTTGGTACAATAATGAGAGATAATTCCGCCAAAAACGGCTTATTTATGGAGAAAGACTCGCAGCCGCTTTAAGCCGGAAAAGTTATTGCATAATTAATACTTTCTTTTCTGCACTCTGTTCGGAAATAAGATTAAACTCTTTTAAAAGCAGCAGCAGTTGAAATTTATTTTCAACGTCCAGTTTATTGTAGATATTCGTCATATGCGCTTTAATCGTCCTCATGGTGACGCCCAATTCCTTTGCCGCGGTTTTGCTCGTGATGCCGGTAACCATGTACTGAATTACCTGCAGTTCTCTGTCTGTAACGTTATAAATCTTCTTTAATCGTGTCATACCCTTTACCTCTCTGCCGATTACGAGTATTCCTATAATATCATTAAACCTATCCCTTATAGAGGAAAATCTTGCATCCATTAAAATAATTGTATTGTCTGAGCTTTTGTAATTTATTCTGCAGGAAAAATTCTTGCTTTCTCCTCTGATAATTTTTTGTATTTGATTTTCTATTTTTTTATAATTACCAAATATTTGTAATATATTTTTTCTATTTATTTGATCATTCTTTTTTTTAATTAAATCTTCCGTCTTTTTATTAATCGTCAAGATGTTTAATTCCGCATCCGCCAGTATAATTGATTCATCTATATTGGAGATAATATCCTTGCTCACCAAATCCGGCGTGAGGGAAAGGAACCTGTATTTTACCATCGCATACCATATCCCAAACATCCAGATTAAATAAAAGATTGGATAGACAGCGTGCCGCTTATAACCGGTTAACGCAGGTATTAATAGAGCTTCTAAAAAAATGAAAATTATCCTTATTATCAATGTGACAGACAGAATTCTCGCCTGTTTTTTCTGTCTTAATGATTCTGTTCTTCGACCCCACATAATGAGAATCCCAAGACAGATGAGTATGTATAAATAGCCGTATAAATAGAATACTCCCCCGCTAAACTCTATTACCCAATAATTATCTATTCTTACACAGGCGTCATATTGGAAAAAGAAATCTTTTTTAAAAAAATTTACAAACACATAAAATACAGCTGGTATATAAAATATTATATATACAATTTTAGGAAGCTTTACTATTTTGGTTAATTTTAAACAAAAATGTAATACCAAAGGGTAGTGAATAATAAAGCCATAAAAAGCTAATTTTATCCAGAAGGCGAATTCTTCATTACTCTGCGCGCTGTATCCGAAAATACTAAAAAATGTCCACAAAAAAAGGCTTAGGCACAATAAAAAGAATAATCTATGTGTGATTAACTTTTTATCCAGGAAAAGAATATATAATCCTAATGAAATATAACTAATAGACGCAATTGTGGCAATAAATGATAGTATATTCATACTTTACATACTTAATGGTAAAGAAGATAATAATGTACTAATAAAATATAGCACGAAAAAAAGATAAAATCAGATTAAATTAAATATATAGTGGTGCGAATCCTGTACCTGGGATGAAATAAATATGAACCTTATAGTGGGCACACAACTTATATTTTTTTTATAAAACCTTCATTACCATTGTTATCATCATTATCCGACCCGGTTGGAGAACAACCCGCTACCATAAGCATGAAACACATGAACATGCTTAATAAAAGAGCAAGTACTGCTTGTTTTTTCATCAGAACCTCCTCGGTTTATTAGTGTTTTATACGCATAACTACATAGATACCTTTAAGTGAAAATAAAGCTTATTTTGAAGCGTACCCATAATTACTCTGGTTTTTTGGAAATAAAATAAATCCATCAAGTATTTTAGTTGAAAAAGGGGTTGTTGATGAGAAAAATGTAAATTATACTGTTGGTATATTGATTTAAAAAATTATGTATCTCATTCAAAACAACTTTCTTCGGAGGCAAATATGGGTAAAAAAGTTAATAATTTGCTTCTATTCTTGATACTAATCGTTTCATTTGTGTTTATAAATAACGGAGATGCCAGCAACTCTTATTATGATCTTAGTGATGATTTTGAAAATTACGAGCAGGGCGCAGATGCATATCCTGTCTGGTATACGGAAAGTTTCAATTGGCAGATAAAAAACAATTCTTTTTGTTTTAAGGGCAATGAAAAGGATTTTGCCCTTTGTAATATTTCATATTACGGTAAAAAGATCGTTATAGAAGCGCACATGAAGGTTAAGAAAACCAGCAAGGAAGACTGGAAAATTGCGGGCATCTGCATTCAGTTGGATAAAAATAATTTCTGGCAACTCGCTTTGGTGGAAATGCCCGACAGTGAGGGAAAAGGGCATTATGTGGAACTTGTGGAAATGTATCAAGGCCAGTGGTATGCGAATTATAACGGAGATACAAAGCTGGATGTGGAATATCTGGAAACCAGCTTTAAGTGGAAATATAACCGCACATATACGCTGGTTTTAGAGCTGAATCCTCTGAAAATAAAAGGCCTGGTTTATGAGGCAAATGGCAATCCGGTGGCAAAAATCAGTTATTTATTAAAAGATAACGCTGTTAGCTACGGCAGACCGGGGCTGGTAGCCGAGGGTTTTGAGGTAAGTTATTCCCATTTTAAGACAGACCTCAATGATGTTGTGGCCATGAAGCCTGTTTCTTTTCCGGAATACCGCGCCTTACAGAAAACAAAAATCAGGGGCAAGGCAACAGGATTTTTTCATACAGAGAAAATTGGGGATACCTGGTGGATAATTGATCCGCGAGGCCATGTTTTTTATATTATTGGGACTGATCATGTTAACTATTATGTTATGTGGTGCCAGTCATTGGGCTACGCGCCGTATCATAAAAACTGCCAAGAAAAATACGGCAGTGTGCAAGCCTGGGCCGACAGTACCGTAAAAAGGCTTCTCTCCTGGGGGTTTAACAGCCTTGGGGTGGGGAGCTCTCCATCAGTCCGCTATAAAGGACTGGCGTATACGGAAATACTTCTTTTTGGTACCGGCTTTACTGAAATTGAAAATATAATTCCTAAAACTACATGGACGGGCTTCCCCGATGTCTTCAGCCCTCGGTTTGCGGCATATTGTGATAAAAGAGCCAGGGTAGTATGCGAGCCCCTCAAAGACGACCCCTGGCTTATAGGTTATTTTTTAGACAATGAGCTCGAATGGCACCCCTGGACTACAGGCGGCCTTTTGGAAGCGACATTAAAAAAAGCCGCAGCTCATAATGCCAAACTTAAGCTTGTTGAATGCGTTAAAGCTGTTTATCCTTCTGTTGCTAAATTCAATGCGGAATGGAAAACAAATATAAAAAACTTTGAGGAACTTCTTCAAAAGACAACCCTGAAACCGCCAAATACGAATCTGGTTAGAAAGTTAAGAGAGTCTTATATCCGACTTATAGCAGAAAAATATTTTTCAGTCACTAACGCAGCCATAAAAAAATACGACTCAAATCATTTGATTTTGGGCTGCCGCTTTGCCGGCCAGGCTCCCGGGATATGGGACATTGCCGCCCGTTATTGTGATGTTATCAGTATCAACTGCTACCGCCAGATAGATCTAAAAAGCGGTAAGTTGGTCGACGGATTCGAAAAAGAGCTTGATGGCTGGTATAAAGAAGGTAAAAAACCTCTCTTTATTACCGAGTGGAGTTTTCCGGCCCTGGATTCCGGTCTTCCGTGCACACACGGTGCCGGTCAAAGGGTACCTACGCAAAAGCAGAGGGCATTTGCTTTTACAGCTTTTCAAAAGTTTCTCTTTTCTAAAGCCTTCATAGTAGGCTCTGATTTCTTTATGTGGGTAGACCAGCCGGCTTTAGGAATCAGTTTTATTTTCCCTGAAAACTCAAACTACGGCCTGGTAAATGAAAAAGACGCGGCCTATGAATTATTGACTAAGGCAGCAGCAGCCATTAATGCCCAAGTGTATGATCTGCATTAAAATTAAGTTTACTGTGCTTTTAGTGGCTTTGCCATGTTGTTCTTTTTCAGCTTACTCTCAACAAGCCAATAAATAACGGGTATTAAAATAAGCGTAACCAAAGCGGAAGAAAGCAGGCCGCCCAATACGGCTCTACCCATGGGTGCTCTGATTTCCGAACCGGCCCCTAACCCTAAGGCCATGGGGAGCAGACCGATAACAGTAGTAAAAGTGGTCATCAAAATCGGCTTAAGCCTGGTCTTACCGCCCTGCACTATTGCCTGTCTTAAGGGTACCCCCCGTTTCTGCAGGGTGTTCATATAATCGATCAGCACTATGGCATTATTGACCACAATCCCCACCAAAAGAATTCCACCGATAAAGGCTATGAGATTAAAGGTTGTGTTGGTAACTAGCAGCGCGGCTACCAAACCGATAATGGCGAAGGGAACAGCGAACATAACAATAAAGGGATGCAGCAGCGATTCAAACTGAGAGGCCATGACCATATACACCAGCAGCATGGCCAGCAGTAATACCCAACCCAGGCTTCCGAAGGCCTCGCTCATCTGCTTTCCCGAACCCGTATAATCCAGATTTATTTCAGCGGGTATGGTTAATTTTCGGGCCACCTCCTGTTTAATATCCGCCAGCACATTGCTCAAGGCCCTTTCACCGGTAAGGGCTGCCGTGACCATGATAATTCTCTGCCGGCGTATGCGCTCGATGCTAAGCGGGCCCTCGTCTTGCTGTAAATCGGCTACGGTTTCCACTAAAATCTTTGTGCCCGTCCGATTTACTAAAAAGAGATTTGTTACGCGCTTTAAATTATTTCTATCTTCGTCTTTTAAAATGACCACAATATCATAATCATGGGTACCGTCGTTATACCGGGAAACCTCCGTGCCTTTGTAAACGGTTCTGACCGTCACGGCGATCTCTTTGGGGGTTATACCCAGACTGGCGGCCGCCCTGCGTTTTACACGGAACTGAAGTTCGGGCTTGCCTGTTTTGTAAGATACCTGTACGTCTCTGGTGCCCGAAACACCCTCTGCAAGCGCGGCAAGCTCTTTAGCAAAAGCAAAGGACTCATCCAGCTTGCCGCCCGTGATCTCGATTACGATGGGATCTTTCTGACCGGTAGCACTGGATGCCAGGGAAGCCATACCGGAGATATCGATTTTTATGCGGGTGTCGAGAATATTTTCTCTTAATTCTTTGGAAAGCCGGCTGACAATCTTCCAGATACTCTGCGCCCGTCTGTCTTTTGGGGTAAGCGCTACTTTAATATTGCCCAGATGGCTTCCCGATTCCGCCATTCCTGCCTCAGCGGCACCACGGCCGATATTGGAAGACATGGTATCCAAATCATCACCTGCCAGCTGCTTGATGATGTTTTCCGCCTGAATTACTTTGGCTGTTGTTTTTGCGTAAGGGGTTCCGATTTTGGTTTCCAGCTCCACTACAAACTTGGCTTCATCAACTTCGGGAATGAACTCCATACCCAAAAACACAACGAGGCCGATGCTTAAAATAAGCAGCAGCAGGGCTGTTACGATAATGATCAGGCTGTGGTCCAAAGCCCATGAGATTACTTTTTCATAACTCCTGTCCAGCCAGCGCAATCCTTTTTGAATGCGGGCACCAAGCCCGTCGATTATTTTATTGCCCGTAGCTACCTGGATGTCGGCCAGACTCAGCTCACTCTGATCCTGAGCCGTGTGTTCGTCTTTTTTTAAGGCCAAGGTAGGTATTTTTTTACCCTTTAACAGTTTGGTAAACATAACGGGTATCAATGTAAGGGCAGAAGCCAGAGATATTAAAAGCGCAAAAGATATGGTAAAGGCCAGATCTTTAAAAATCATGCCCACCAGGCCCTCTACAAAAACCAGGGGGAAAAATACCGCTATGGTAGTGAGCGTTGAGGCAATAATTGCCATACCCACTTCTCCGGCTCCCTCCACAGCCGCCTGCTTAGAATCCAATCCGGTCAATTTTTTTCTATAGCTCGATTCGAGCACGACAATGGAGTTGTCGACAAACATACCGATGCCGAGGGTGATGCCCATAAGCGAGAGCATATTCATGCTGATGCCCGCCATATCCATCAGTAAAAATGTGGCCACTACCGAAAGGGGGATGGCAAGCGAAATAATAAATGTGGAGCGGATGTTCCTTAAAAATATCAGCAGCACCAGGATTGCGAGTATTCCCCCCTGCCATCCCGCATCGGCCACTCCGCCGATTGAATTGAGAATAGAGGTTGATTGATCGCTTTGGATTCTAAACTTTAGCGAAGTATACTGCTCTCCAAGCCGCTTTAGTGTGTGTTTGACCTGGTCGTTTACCTTAACGGTATTAAAACCGGGCTGTTTACGAATCGAGATCTGAATTCCGCTTTGTCCGTGCGCTCTGACTATCTCTTCCTGCGGCAGATAATCAAGCGCTATTTCGGCTACATCCCCTAGATAGATGGGAATCTGCTCACGATAGCCGACCAGCATATCGCCGATGTCGGCAATGCTATCAAACTCTCCTATGGTACGCAGCACGATGTGCTCACTCGGGAGCTCCAGAGTACCACCCGGAAGATTGATATTTTCACCCTGAAACATGTTTAGAATCTGCAGTATTGATATTTCACTCCGTATTAAATCATCAAGGCTGAGCTTACAGGTAACGGCCGCAATTTTACCGCCGAATATTTCTGCGGTTGCCACACCTTCGATCTTTTCCAGGTCAGGTACAATATTATCCTCAACCAGTTTCCTTATATCCACATGCGGATTGGAACTGACGCAGTTAAGCACCATGCTGGGCAGCATTTCCGGATTAAACCTGAATATTTCCGGTCTATACGCGCCTTCGGGCAGATCGTTCTCGATGGCATCTATTTTTTCTCTGATATCGCTTACGATAGTGTCCATGTTGGTGCCCCAGGAAAAATTTATTACCACCATGGAAACGCCTTCACTTGAGGTTGAGGCAACCCTCTCCACACCGCTAATCGAGGAAACAGCCTCCTCCACCCGCTTGGAAATGCCGGATTCGATCTCATAAGGGCCTACACCCGGATATACCACAACCACGGCTGTCGTAGGATAGGTAATATCGGGGAAAAGCTCCAGCCCCACCCGTGCCAGCGATACAAAACCCAGCAGTACGAGCGCGAGAAATACCATTATTGTCGTTATGGGATGCTTGACGGCTATGCGGGGAAGATTCATCAGTTATCTATAATTCTCACCTCTTGGCCGTCCTCTAAAAAAGCATTGCCTTGACTTATTACCTTTTCCGTACCGTTGAGGCCTGCCAGGATCTGCACAATGGAATCGTCGGAAATTCCCACTTCTATCCGCTTAAGTACCGCCACGGGATTGCTCTGCTCCTGAACCAAAAACACATGCGCTGTGCCGTCGTAATTCAGGATCGCACTTTTGGGAAGCAGTAGGGCATTGTCAAAATGCTCTACTACCAGCTCCACATTCACATACATACCCGGCCGCAAACTTCCCGTGCTGTTATCTACCATAATCTCAACCGTAAAGGTTCTGCTGCGTGGATCTATAACAGCGGATACATTGCTGATCGTCCCTTGATAGGAGTATGCGTTTTCGCCTGAGCCGGTAGTAAGATAGGCAATTATTGAGTTTCTATTAATCATGATATCATTATAATGTTTTTCCGGCACGGGAACCTCGATTATTATGGGATTATCCTGCACGATCACCAGTATGGGCGTGGTCTGTCCCACCAGATTGCCCTGATCCACAAGTATGTCGGCCACAATCCCTTCCATCGGTGCCTCTATCGTAGTATAGGAAAACTGCAGTTTGGCAAGCTCATACTGGGCTTTAAGAGCCTCGGCATGTTCTTTGGCCATAACAAGCTCTTCCCTTGTGGCACCCTGCTCCATAAGCTTTAACGTGCGTTCTGCGTTTTCCAGCTGCGTCCTTGCCCCACCGTACAAACGCTCGGACTCCTCAAACTGGACTTTGGCAACAGCTCCGCTTTCAAACAGCCGCTCCGCCCTTAAGAAAGCTTCTTCCGCTGTGGAAAAATCTTTGCGCGTCTGAAGCACAAGCGCCCGCATATTTTCTATTTCCTCTTTACGCGGCCCGCCCATAACTTTATGGTACTGAGCCTCGGCAGCCTTCCAGGCTGAATGAGCCTGATCCAGCTGTAAGGTGACAACCTCCTGTTCGATTCGCAGGAGAACCTGACCGCGGTGTACTTTTTCACCCATTTTGACATATAATCTTTCAATCCGGCCCACTACTTTGGACATAACCGTAATAGTGGTCTCCGGTTTAAGGGTACCGGAATAATGCAAGCTTCTTTGAATGTTGCCATTGCGCGGCAGCGTCACCACAACCGGAATCCGTACATCCTCGGTCTGTGTGCGCTCCTCTCCCCAAAACAAAATGAATACAAGAAACGCTAAGAGCCCCAAGCCCATTACAAGAGCCCCTAAAACAATTACTTTCTTTTTCACGGCATACCTCCCATTTTATATAAATAAGCTCACTCCCTATAAACGAATGAGCGTTCATTCATAATATATACTATCGGGGACTGGAAATCAATAGTAAATTATGATATTTAAGCAATTTTAAATTTGTTCATTTTATACCTTGAATAAGCGGAGGTTTGCTATTAAATTTGAAAAATATAATCGTACAAAATGAGAATTGCGGTTGATATTTTATAAGAAACAAGTAGTTGTTTCGGAGAAAGCTTATGCTGATTATACCGGCCATAGATTTACGGGGCGGACAAGCCGTCAGGCTGTTCAAAGGCGATTACAAGCGGATGAAGGTATATTCTTCCCATCCGGCTGAGCTGGCTTTTGAATTCCAGCAGGCAGGCGCGCGTCTTATTCATATTGTAGATCTGGATGCGGCCTACGGCGCGGGGAAGAATAATCGGGACGTCATCACGCAGATCAGAGAACGGGTATCCTGTGAGCTTGAAGTAGGAGGAGGGATTCGCAGCGAGTTTGATATAAGCGAGCTCTTGGCCATCGGCATAAACCGCCTGATACTGGGCACGGTGCTTATAAAAAACCCGGTGCAGGTTGCGGACTGGATTATGGAATATCACTTCCACGCTATCGGCGGTATCGACGCACTGGAAGGACAGGTTAAAATTGCCGGCTGGCGGGGAGAGACTAAGGTAAAAGATACCACCCTGGCCTCTCAGCTCCGAACACTTGGCATCAAAGAACTGATCTACACGAACATCGCCCGCGACGGGACCCTGCAGGGTCCCGATATCGAGCGCACCAACGCTGTGGCCAAATACGCATCCTTACCCGTTATTCTTTCCGGCGGCATCAGCTCAGAAGCTGATATAGCCGCGGTTAAAGAAAAGAAACATGAAAACATTCACGGAGTTATTGTAGGAAAAGCCATTTACGAGAAAAAAGTTAACCTCCACGATCTCATTCTAAACTATCAGTCTTATGCTAATGATGCGGATCACTAATTTCTGCTTGCAAAAATTCAAATTAAAGATTAAGTTTAGTTAGTTACCACACCGCCTGTAAAAGCCGGCGGTGTGCGAGGGAGCGCCCTATGGGGGTGTAGGGTGGAAGAAAAAGCCACCACCTATTTCCCATTTATTTAACCACAACAATATGTGGTGACTTTTTAGTAAGCAAAGATGTGAAAGGAGAATAAGTATGGTAGAACAAGGCAATATTGTAATCCCCAATAATGTTACGTTAGAAGCTGTAAAGGGCGAAGACACGGGCCGGGTTTTTGCGATTACCAATAAAACCATGACCATAGGCCGGGCAGCGGTCTGCGATATCAAGCTGAGCGATAAATACGCCTCCAACAAACACTGTCAGATTGTTTTCAGGGGCAGTCATTTTACGGTTATCGACTTAGGCAGTTTGAACAAAACCAAGGTGAACGGCACAATGTATGTACAAAAAAATTTAATAAACGGCGATATTATCCGTGTTGGTAAAAGCGAACTCAAGTTCAACTATGAAGCCATGGATGAGTCCAGTGTTAGTGATGCTGATGATATTATAATCCCTGATGACGATTCAGCCTTACAATCAGAAGAGTAAACTATTTCTTTTTCTTCTTTTTATCGATGCTCCTCATTTTTTGTGACTGTACGACGGATGTTTTGTTTTTCTCTACCGGTTTGGTCTTGGCTTCTGCCTTAATCACGGTTTTTGCCTTTTTTGCATGGGGGGCTGTAAAAAGCGTCTTTTCTATACCCTCGTTAAATACGATGGTAGTATTGCCCACTTTTATTAAATCTCCGGAACGCAGCTGCTTGGACTTTACCAGCTGATTATTTACCTCGATTGGAGTGTGCCTGCTTACCACAGTGTATGCACCCCCTTTCTTGTACACGGTTACATCGTCGGCTTTCAGCTTGGGCTCTCCTAAAATTGTCAGATCCGCCGACTCCGTGGCCCCGATAGTAACGGCACTCTGATTCTCCATAATGGTTAAAGGCGGCAGCTTTTTCTTTTTTCCATCAATGGTTAATACTTCCAAACAGGGGTCCTTCTGCTTCGACTCAAACCTTATTTTTGAAAGCAGCCATAAGAAAAGAAGCGCAAGCGGAATCATTAAGAAAATCCAGAAAATAAACCCCGTCTGGGGCATGCCGAACAAGGTATCGGAATAATATGCTCTTTCCCTCTCCGCTTCAATAACAGCCGCACCGGTTTTTAGTTTTACATTTACATACTTTTTTTCGGCAGGTTCCATACCGGCATAATACATAATAAGATACTCACTTAATACCCGGTCGCGAATATGGTTATAGAATTCTTTCAACTTCCTTATATCCGTAACCTTGTAATTAACACCGCCGGTTTCATCGGCAATTTTTTTAAGATCCGGGTCTCTTGCTCCTTCAATCAGGCCGATGGTAAACACACTGATTCCCTCCCGCTGAGCCAGTTCAATCGCTTTATCAAGACCCTTTCTCTCGGGAAAATGGGGATTTTCTTCTTTGGTAGGAAAGTTTTCACCATCCGACAACATAACGATTACCTTGCGGCCTTTGGTATTACTCATCTTGTCAACCGAATGATAGAGAGCTTCGTACAACTCCGTATAACTCTCTTCTTTTTCGGGCCGCTTTATTTCGGTGAGGGCTTTGGCGATGCTTGCTTTATCACCCGTAGGCGCTATTTCAGAGTCCAGTTTAATATTAAAAGATATGAGCGAAATTCTGTCGTCGGGATTATTTATATTTCTTAACAGCTCCTTGATTGCTTCTTTGGCGTAGCTGATTCGCCACGTTGGTTCGTTCGCAGTTTCCTGCCCGTACATATTCGTGTACATACTGCCCGAATTATCCACCAAAAACATGAGGTTAATGCCCTCATTCACATTAGCCCCGTGTTTAAAAAATATGATATCCCGCTTTTCCGCCTCTTTGTCAGGCACGGCTTCATAAAGCTCGAACTGCTCCTGAGTTAGATTGGTTATGGGATTGCCATATTCATCGGTAACGCTTGTATATACCTTGATTTTCTGATCCATAAGCAGGGATGCGTTGTCCACCTGCGATATGATGACCGTCTGTGCATAGCAAAAAACAGCGGATAAAAAAAGCAATACCGTCTTTAATACTATTAGCTTACCTGTCATTTTTTCTCCTCCTGCTATTTCTTTCTAAAGAGGAACTGGGCTTCCCCCACACGGATAACATCGCCGTTCTTCAATGCCGCTTCGTTTACTTTTTTGTCATTGATATACGTGCCCATTTTCGAATTCTTGTCTTTGAGGATGATTTTATCTTTTTTGCTGTGAAGCGAAGCATGCTTCGCGGAAACCTGGCGATAGTCGGCCAGGCTCATGTCTGCCTGCTCATCTCTTCCAATGGTCATCTGACGCTGATTAAGCAGGTACTCTTTGCCTTTGTATCTTCCGTTTAAGAGATAGAAAGAGGCACGGGCCAGTTTGTTTTCCACAAATCCGTAGAAAATACCGATAAAAAGGCCCAGCACAATAAATCCCAAGAGCCTTGCATATAATACGTCGGGAACAAAGAGCTTCAGGCTGTACTCAAACACTATGCCGCCTAAAAACCCTCCGATAAATCCACCGATAATACCGTTTTTTATCTTGGCAAAGGATTTGCTTCTGATACCTTCCACAACACCGATAAAAATACCAAACGCGGCCCAGCCCAGAGCCCTGGCTATGGGATAACCCACGGTTTTAAAACTGGCCGGAGCAAAAAAGAAACTGGTTCCCATGAACAAGCCTACCTGGATGCCTGAAATAACTCCCACCGCACCGCCGACAGCTCCGATTATAATACCCATAATCAAGCCGCCCTTAAGCTTTGCCGAGGAATGAGAGAGAATGCCCTCATTCATACCGAAACATCCGCCGATGACAAGCCCCACCACGCCGCCGATAATAATTCCGAAAATCAATAAAGAAGGGAAATTACCCTGAAATGAAATCAGCACTTCGGCCAAAGGCCAGGCCAGCATCCCGCCTATAATTCCAATCATACCAAAAAAAATTATTCTCATAGTCAACGACATAGGCGGCCTCCTTGTGTTACTCCGTTATTTTAATACTTTTTTGATTTTCATTATATGATATGGAAACTCTGGTCGTACTGTCCGAAGCAATATTCACTCTGTAATTACTGAAAATCTGATCGTCTTTTTTAATGGTAATCATATAATCCCTTTCCTCAAGCAAAAAGGTCTTTTCTTTTTTACTCGTCCTGCCAAACTCCACGAAGGATTTTGCCTTACCTCCCAAATAATCCTCGCGGCGATTGTCCAGTAATATTTCCAGTCCTTCGGTATTGCTGGCCAAGATCAGTTTGCCCGGCTTCTTGGCCATATAGATATCTAATTTTAAGGAATCCATTTCCTGTTCTATGGTAACTTCCACTTCTTTGGTATAGTAGGAAGCAACCACATAACGTATTCTGTAGACCCGGCCCGTATAGAGCTCGTCCTTGGAGAATTTCCAGTCCGCCCATCCGGCTTTTCCCTTATAAAAGATCTCGACTTCGTCGTTAAGAGACCTGCCGCTGATATAATCTTTGACATTATGGGAAACCGGAATCTTGTTATCGTAAGGCCTTTCGATATTAAATTGAATTATCTTGCGCTTCTCGGGGGTGTCCGGATTCTGCTTTTGCAGATCAAGAGGATTGAGCGCAAACGCTGTGCAGTACTTGCGGCTTTCTATAGTCAACTCCAAATCATACAAACCTGCCGGTAAAAAAAGCGCGTTTGTGGTGAGGAACTGCTCCTTTTTTTCGCTTTTGCTCTTTGTGCTTGCGGGCAACACCCTGGTTACGGGTATCAGGCGGTATTCGTACCTGACCAGTTTTTCTTCATCCTTTTCCGCTGCTTCATTATAATAGGTCAGCACGGCTTTGGCATATACTTCGGATACCTCTTTGTAATAATCATCCGGCACTATTATTTTGAGCTCCAGTGCACCTGTGTCCCTGCCGCTGAATAGCTCAAAAAATATACTCGTGGTGCTGATCACAAAAAATACACCGGCTGCAAGCACCAGAGCAAGAGCTGCAACCGCTCCTTTGAGCATGAGAGAGCGGCCGCGGCTGCGCGGTATTTTGGTAAAAGCCGACTCTTTACCGGGAGCTTCGTAAAGAAAATTTTTAATAGCCTTATTTATTTCTGTAGGAGTTTTATATTTTTTAAGGAAGCGTGACAAAAGAGTGATAATGTGCTCAAGATCACCGTAGCGCTTGTTCATTTTATGGTGCATGGTCTTTTTTATAATTTTCTTAAACACACGCGGCAGTTTGGAAACAAGTTTGCCCGGTTTTACATACGTGCCTTTGGTGATTTTATTGATGGTTTCCGCAGAAAACCCGCCCGGATAAGGTTTTTTACCGGATACCATCTGATAGAGCATAATACCCATGGAGTAGATATCGGTTCTTTTATCCACATGTTTGGCGTCTTTAATCTGTTCCGGTGACATATACGACGGGGTTCCCATGACAACACCGGTTTTAGTAAGTTCTTTGTCCGCCTCGGCTTCCACCATGGCGATGCCGAAATCAAACAGCTTTACATCGCCGTTTTTGGATATGAGCACGTTATCCGGCTTGATATCCCTGTGAATAACCCCTTTGTGATGGGCGTACTGCAGGCCGCGGCAGATTTCTCTGAAAATCAGGGCTGCTGCCAGCGGGGGTATCTTTTTCTTCTTGTCGATGAGATCTTCCAGCGAAATTCCGTCGATATGTTCCATTACGATAAAATAAGACTTTCCATGCTTGAAATGGTCGTATACCGAAATAATATTCTCGTGACGAAACCCCATCATAACGTTTGCTTCGCGCTTAAAGCGTTCGGACAGGGTCTTTGCGGTGGAGATACTCAACCGTTTAATTACGATATGTTTTTTTAAGGTGGGGTGGATGGCTTTATATACTTTACCCATTCCGCCTTCGCCCACAACGCTCACTATTTTGTATTTATCGATCATTCTATCTGCCATTGTCTAACCTCGTTTTTAAAGAACTATAATAAAACCATACTTTAAGAATATAAGGCGCCGGCCTTATTTTCTATTTCAACAATACTTTTTTCCAAATCAATCTCCCCTTCCGTATCAACAAGAGTAACATAAAACTTAAGGGGATTATGCAGCTGGATGTATTTGCCGTCGGCTCTTTTATTATGAGTTCCGGAAACCGGCCTGTGCCCGCCAAAATACATGCTCCGCCACCACACCTCTTCGGGAAGGTAGTATTGAATCATTTTGGTTACACTGTTCTTTTCTGCATCATTATTATCTGTCCAGGTAAGCCCGGCTACCACCTCCGGATTATAACGATAGTTAATGATTTTTTTTGAGTCATAGAAAGCTTTGGGCTCGGAGTGAGAAATGATAAAATGTTTGCCGACAGCCAGCAGGGGCAGATTCTTCTCGAAATTATAATATACCTTTAGCAGCTCTTCCCCGTAAAATCTTTTTATATACTCCAGCACCATAGCGCCTTCGTAGGCATACTTTCTGAAAGGGAAGTTCCCGCCGCCGTTTTCATTGGTAATATTTTCATGATTGCCTTTTAAAAAATGGAAGTTGGCGGGGTATGCTCCCTTTAATTCCATCACCATTTCCATGACTCCCATACTCTCTCTCATTTCTTCATCCATATGAGTACGGGTTTGGTACAGATTCTGGAACTCATCAAAGGCTTTTTTCCAGCGGTCGGATTTTCTGCCTTCGGCGTGGAAGCCGTCGCCCACGCACACTACCTGCAGCTGGTTGAGGGCCAGCTTCTGAAGCACGGACATGCCGGAATCATCGGTATGGAGCATAGTACTGAAAAGAAACTCCATGCGCGCATGCAGGTCGGGCATAATAAGTGTGGGAATTTCTTTTTTTAGATTTATAATACCGCCGGGGCGCCCGCGGGAGTCTTTGGCGCGGATCGTCTCAGCTTCATTATCGAGTACCCGATTTATATTATAGACAAGCTTTAAATACTGATCCCCATTGGGAGGTGTGCTTCTGGTGTAGATATTTTTTAACCGCTCATGTAACGCAGTAATAGGACCATTCTCCTCACCGGGTTGGTTTTTATTTATAATTGTATCGCCCCTAACAAAAAACAGCTTTTAACAGTAGCTGAAATGGATGCTCTACCTTAACTGCCGCTTATTCCATGATAGTTTTATTTACTTCTACAAACTCTTCTTCGATGATGGTTGCAGTTTCGATAATCGTCTGCTGTTGTTCTTCGGGACTCATGTCTTCGTCTTTGCATACGGCAATCTTAAAAATCTGAGAGGTGCTCTTTACAGGTCCGCCCTCAAATTGAATGATACCGTCCACCTCAACATCACTTGCCAGATTTGAGCTTTCGCTCTCGGCACTTTCGGGAATGTCGGTGCGCATACCGATACTCGAATATTTTACCGTACGCACGTCGTCCACAAGGGGGCCTATGTTGACAAGAGACCCTGAATAGGTCAGGGCTATGGCACCCTTCTCATCGTCTTTAGCCAGGCTGTCAACCTCTTCCATGCCCATTTCGGCAATCTTATCTTCGAATACCGCCTTTTTATCAAGCCAGGCCTGAGCCACTTTTTCTACTGCGTCTTCTCCTTCTTCTGCCTTTACGGACTGCGCCAGCCCTTTGATATGCTGCTGGATATTTGAAGGTATCTGATCCAAATACTCTCCCATTGTCTTCCTCCTTTTTTAATACTGATAACTGCATCCAGAATAATCCGCAATACCTACAATGTCAAGGAAAAAAAATAGATTGGACATCCGAGTTAAACCAAATCTGCGCGCGGCGCAGAGTAAGCGGCGGAGCGGCGCTCATTTATAGGCAAACATCTAAATCCCCGGTCATGCGCGGTTCACCCCAGCGCAGTACTGCCAACCCGCCAATAAAACAAAAAGGCCGGTCCTGTTTCTTAAAAACCCGCCGGATCTCCAAACCAGCCTGAAATAAATGATTCATACATGGCACATATGACAGATGTAAAAGCTTGAGCGGTCAAGCCAATTTTACTGCTGCATTAAATTAAATAAATCACACAAAGATTATAAAGTCTCCGTGTGCTCCATGAGAGCAATATTTACACACCTTTAAAAATATCAAAACCAGCCAATGCAGCAGATAAAAAAGTTGTGCTGTTATTGTATGGGCGATGATTTAAATGTATTTTTCACAGTCTGTCTGTCCGTTCTGTGATAACCAAATTCATAAACATGCAAACTTACTATATTTTTTTTACAGGAACCCGGGACGCCATGTTTAATTTAATTTTTTTCCTGTCTTACAGGCTTCCTTAAGAGATAAATAAAACTGTCTGAAATATAATCCAAATATCATATTTCGTTATCAGCTAAATGGTCTGTATTATTTGCTATATATCGAATAGTAAGCTTTTCTTTCTTAATAACATATCTATCTTTTATCCTGGGGCTTATGACATAGTTTTCACCTAAAGGGTAAATGCCGCGAAAAACTTTCAGTGTATCAATACTGTATTTATCAGGATCAATTTTACATTCAATTGTATCAAGCCTGTTGTTTGATTTCTTAATCACAAAATCGATTTCTCTGCCTGCTTTATCTCGCCAGTAATAGATTTGTTTTTCGGAAAAACTTGTGCGAAGTACATCCAGTACTATATGCTCCCATAAAATACCCCGGTCCTCTTCCCTTATTTCGTTCCAGCCCTTCATATAGGCAATAAAACCTGTATCAAAAGTATAGCATTTGGGCCTTTGCGTTATTTCTCTGCGGCCGCCACCATGAAAAGGAGGAAGCAAAACCAGAGCGTTGGCAATACTCATAGCTTCAATATGAGACATAACAGTCGGCCTGCTTAGGCCGCTCAGTTTAGCTAAGTTTGTGAAATCCGTTAAACTGCCGCTCTGTCGTAATAACAATTGAAATAACTTTAAAAATCCGGTACGATTCCTGATAGCAAATAATTCCTGTATATCACGGGCATAGAAGCTGTCGATCCATTCTGAGTAAAATTCAGGATCCCTTTTTTGCCAAAACAGCACTTCCGGCAGACCCCCGAACAATAAGCGTTTATCCAAATCCTTAACAGAAAATTGATTTTGGCATTCATCCCACAGCACAGGGAAAAGATGAATGAGCGTCTTTCTACCGGTTAAACTATCCCTAAATTTTTTTGTAGCAGCCAATGTAGATGATCCTGTTGCCAGTATTTTTAAGTGGGCAAAAGCATCTGATGCGATCTTTAATATTCTGCTCGGATCTTCGGTTTTATGTATCTCATCTAAAATTATTATACTGTCTTTTTCCAGGCTATTATAAAATGATTCCGGATCGCTTAATCTTCTGCATACCGAAGGCAGGTCACAATTTAAATATAAAGAGTTGTCAATCATTTTAGCTATTGTGGTTTTACCCACTCTTCTGACACCGGAAAGCCATACTATTGATCGTTTTTGCCAAGCCTTAAAAACTTTATCTAACCAAAAGGGTCGTTTTATCATTTGAAACCTTATTTTACATTAAGTCGTCTAATTGTAAATTATAATTGCATTAAAGTCAAGAATTAATGAGATGTGAGAGCACAGTTGCCGTTTCATCTAATCTATTCTTTCTTGACTGGATTAACAGGATTTACGAATAAAATCACCTGTATATTTATGATAAAATCATTTCGCTATTATATGAATCGTATGAAAATCTTTAATAAACCTCCAAACTTACCATAATGTATTAAGGAAATAGTAATGAACCTATTAAAAAATATATAAAATATTAAAAATTGTTTTTGATATTTTATTGTCAGCGCGCTATAATTATACTGTCATTGGCGTAATTCTTGTTATCGTTACAAGAATTATGCCAATGATATATTGCGGTTTACAGCGATATTTATAAAGAAAATAAATCTTTAAGGGGGAAGATGTGCGTATAAAAATTGCTTTATTGGCAGTATTACTTTTGGTCGGTTTGCTCGTAACAACATGTGACTTGCTGCCACCGGATATCGCAATATATATGGATTTAGTTAATGATAATATGGGTTATGATGATATAACTGGCTACATGACCGTCAGTTGTGATATCGAAAATTTGGGATCTTATGATCTCACTAATGTAGAAGGCTATTTTTATGTGGAACATTCTGAAGGCAATGGATATTATTGGTCAGATGGCATCGATCTTGATGTGGGAGAAGTATTAGACGATTATTTAATTGATATTTATATTTTGGAAGAACCTAATACTGTAACTACCGGTAATACAGAAATTGTGGGTTGGGGATGCGACAATCCGCCGGATGATTAGAATCAAGCTGTCTTATATACGGTATAATTTGTTATAACAGATATTATGACTCCTTAGTTAAAAAAGTATAAACATTGCTTTCAATTAAATTCGTTTCGACAGGAGTTACAGTATTATACTTATAGCATTATTAATGAGATTCTAGAACACGCATTTTTCTCTTTATCTCCACACTTTTCTCTCCAAAATTAATAAGTAATCCTACATTCTTTTTTGTTGCTACAAGATAGTTGACCAAAAATGCACATGCTATTATTTTCTCTGTGACTTCTTTATATTTCATTTATAAAATTCCCCTTTGAATCAAATTACTTTTATCAAAAAATAAATTATTTCTACAGGATTTACAGGATAAGCTTAGAAAATTAGAATTTATTTCATAGCTAAATCCTGTTAATCCTGTCAAAAAAATCTGTATCATTTTTATTATTAATTACCACCGGATTGGATTATTTGCATTTAAAAAAGTACTTCGTGGTGAAATAATAAATCTTAGGCCAATTTCAGATCAGCTCGAAGAATTCTTCCCACTCAACCGCATGTTCAATAAACAAGGGCTCGCCGCTGCGCAGAACTTTAAATTAATTGACTGCTATTACCTTTTAAAGTACACTATTAAAGAAAGTTGAAAATAAGTATAGAAAGGTCAAGTTATGAAACCATTGACATACAGAATCCTCTTAACCGAAGAGTCCGAAGGTGGTTATACAGTAACCGTCCCCATGCTACCTGGTTGTGTTACCTTCGGAGATACTATAGAAGAAGCAAAAAAAATGGCTAAAGAAGCCATCGGACTATACATAGAAAGTTTGGTAGCCCATAACGAGGAAATCCCTACTGAGGAACACACTTTCGAAACCACGATCATGTTAGAACAGCATGCCTAAGAAAGCTTCTCTGACACCCAAGAATCTAATCCGAATTCTAACCAAACACGGCTTTGTCCTTGATAGAACAAAAGGTAGCCATCATATATACCTTCATCCTGATACCAGGAAAAGGGCAGTAGTTCCGCTCCACAAAAAGGATCTTCCCAAAGGCACAATGATGTCTATTCTTAAACAGGCGGGAATAGATAGAGACAAAATATAATTTTTACTTGACTTTTAACGGAATAACTTTGCGTTCTCTGAGAACTCTGTGTAAAATTTTTTTAAATCTGTTTCATCCTTGAAATCTGTGTTAATCCGTGTCAGAAAAATAATGAGCTTAGTGGTCTTCGCTATCTTCATGTCCTTCTTACCATTCGCGCCCTCTGAGTGAATCCCTTATTTTTCGCTCAGACAGCGCCTTCCCAAAGATTTCAGAAAATTATTGAGTATATTCAACGTTAATCAAGTCGAATATTTGATTGTAGGCGGATACGCGGTCGCATATTACGGATATATCAGAGCGACAAATGATATTGATATTTCAATTATTGATCCGGAGCATTTAAAACTTAATAAAAAAGCAAACGGCAGACATAAAGACCTCGATGATCTTGAAAATATATAATTCAGATCAGCTTAAAGAGTTCTTCCCACTCCAACTCATGCTCAATATAAACAGGCTCGCCGCTGCGCAGGGCAAACAAAAAGCATTCAATCTTTTTGTCCGTCAGCCCGGCGCAGGCCTTTTTATACAAGGCAAGCTGCAGCGCGTACTCCAGCGGATTAAGCAGTTTATCGGTTTTGAAATCAAGAACATAGGCTTTATCCCCGGTCTCAAAGAACAGATCGATAATACCGTGGATAAAGTAACAGTCTGAGCCCCTTTCCCATTTATATAAAAAGGGAAACTCGGTTTCTACACATTGTGCCTGCGCTAAAAGTCGGCCGTAATCCGAAGCAAAAAATTTTTGTCCCAGCTCTTTGGCGGTCTCAACCGCCTCTGCGCGCAGATTTTCAGGAATTTCTTCCATATATATGAGCGGAATATCCTCATCAAGCAGGCCTTTCTTAATCCTGGTGTGAATTATGTAGTGAGTAAGGCTTCCCAAGGCCGCGGCCGCTTTCTCATCGACCAAGTGAGTATCGATAGGCAGATCGGGAAGCTCGATTGTCTTTTTGGCCGGAGCATGATCTGCTTTCAGCTTTTTATACAGCAGATTGAGCTCGGTCACGCTGTACTCAGTCTGCTTAAACTCACGCTTCAGCTCAGGTAAAGAAAGGTAAATTTCCTTAAGTACGTCCGGATCTGCTCCGGCAGCACGTCTGAAAATCCTGTTATGCTCTTCGCTGCTAAGTTCCTTTATAACGTGTTTTTTAAATTTAAAGGCATTACCCGGCAGTTCATCAGCCTGCATGCTTTCCAAACCCAGCCCCTGCAGAAGCATATTCAAATGAGCTTTGACTGTGGTGCGGTTCTGCCTGTTGTGCGTGCCGGAAATTATCAAGTGTGATTTAGCCCTTGTAAGCGCCACATAGAGCAGACGCTTTAGTTCGGCGATTTCTTTTTTCTCGTTTTCCTCACGGCCCATGGCATAGAAATAGTTATCCTTTCCCAGGTTTACCGATATTCCGAACTGCGGCGAGACATAATACAGCGCGCTTTTATCTTCACCCTTACCTTTGTTTCCCGTATTGGCCAGCACCACAACGGGAAACTCCAAACCCTTGGCTTTATGAATGGTCATAAGCTGGACGCCCTGTTCGTAACTTTTAAGTATCTCCAGGCCCTCCTGCTTCTCATACTTGCCCAAATTCTTTCGCACCATATCCAGAAAGCGGCTTAATCCCCAGCCCCGGCTGTCCGCCTGTTCGGCCAGGCGGAAAAAATAATCGTAGTACTCCAAAAAGGTATGAAACTGCGGATTCTTTAAAATGTGATAGCGATAGCCGAAGCCGTACCAGATATCAAAAACAAGCTCCGTAATGGGAACCCTGTCGGCTTTACTCAGCATAAACTCATACAGCTCTCTGCCCGCTTCAAACTTTGCCGCATCTGCGGGCATAAGCTCTACGGCCTCAAAAGGCTTCTGCTCTGCAAGCATAATAACAACCAACGCATGGTCCGACAGATTCACCAGGGGTGAACGCAGCAATGCCACATAAGCAACTCTGTCCTCAGGGTGCAGCACGAGCTGCAGCAGATTGTACATATCATTAATCGGCGCTTCCAAAAACAGGCTCCTCACCCCTTCGGTGGTATAGGGGATGGCAAACAGGCGGAACATACGCTCGTAAATAATCTGATTGCTGGTAGAGCGCATCAATATTACAAAATCGTTAAAAACAGCCGGCCTTACAGCTCCGTCCTCGCATATTAAAAAATCTTTCCGCTTCACGGCCCGGGCAATAAACTCGGCCACACGAAAGGCTTCGCTCTCGTCATTGCTGTACTCGCTTTCGATATCCGGATCGGCATTATACGCCTTATAGAGAAAATGAATCTCAGGCATTACGCTGTTTGTTTTTTTAAAAGAAGCAAGCTCCTGGAAACGGGCTTCATATTCCTCCTCTGCGTTCCGCATTACCGAGCTGAACAGCAGATTAAAAAAATCTATCAGACCTGGCTCGCTGCGGTAATTATTGTGCAAAAGCAGAGCACTGCCGCCGTAGCGGCACAGCTCATGCTGCAGGACTTTAAACACGCTGACATCGGCTCCCCTGAACGCATAGATCGACTGTTTTTCATCACCCACAAACAGGAGCTTATCCTGTTCCAAGTCAGCGGCTTCAGGGATCCGGTCCAGGCTTAGGGTGATTTTTTCAGCCAGCAGATAGAGCAGCTGTTTCTGCAGCAGGTTGTTGTCCTGAAACTCATCGATCATGATAAAGCGGTACTTGGTTTTATAATAATGGCGCAGATCCTTGTTACGCCTTAGGGCCTGTACGGCCATCTCAGCCACATCATTAAAGCTCACCAGACCCAGGCTGCGTTTCTTGACGTTTACCAGCTTCTGAAACTCCGCAAACAGCCGGAAGATATCCCGCAGCTCCTCGGCCTGAGCCAGACTCTCCAAGACAAGCATGAGCACATTCTGTTCAGACCTTAATTCGTCAATAAGGGATTTCAGCTGCTCAATATCTTGGGAAACACTATGCCCGGGTTTTCTTATGGTGAAACCTTTTAAAAGCTCAATCGCCTTTACATATTCATGCTGCGAGAGTAGATCTTTAAGACCTTCAAGCTCGGCCACAGCCGTCCGGGCATTTACAATTGATTTTTTACCCTGAGCATCGAGCGCAGTTATCTTTAGCGCGCAGTTCGAAAGCAGCTCTGCCTGGGTTTCAAGCCGGGCTTCAAGCTCCGCGTACTGTGTTTGATACATTTTTTCAAAATCAAATTCATAGGCCACATTAAGTGAAGACTCGGCCAGAGGCTGTAAGAACTCAGACAGCACGCGTTCAAAGCCGTGGCGGCGCAGCAGCGCGCCTACTCCCCGCTCCTGCCAGCGCTTAAGCAGAAAATCAAGACTCACCTCAGTTAAAGCGCGGGAAAGTTCAGAGGCCTCGTAGGAAAAATCTGCGGCCAATCCGAAGAGCTCACTCGCGTTTCTCACAATCTGGGCGCAAAAGCTGTCCAGCGTGGAGATCTGGGCCCTGCTGAAATCCTTAAGCTGCTCCTGAATCAGCGGGTCCTGTTCCTGTTTCAGCCTGATGTAGATTTTCTCATACATCTCGGCCGCGGCTTTTTTGGTAAAGGTAAGGGTAAGGATCTCATCCACACGGGCCTTCTTGTTTTTAAGCAGCCAGAGGTAGCGCTCGGCCAGCACCGATGTCTTGCCCGCACCCGCGCCCGCCATAACAACCGTGTTCACAAGTGAGGAGATGGCCTTTTGCTGTTCTCTGTCAAAGCTGATACTCAAAGATTTGTCCCTGCCAAAACCGGCGGCCTTATTTTTCATGGAGTCTGTGGAACGCATAAATACAAATATAAGTGATAAAAATAAAAAATCCCACGCTTAACGAAAAAAGCACGGCTTTCAGATACAAAAGATTTCCCACAATTTCTTTTAAGGAGATAAAGGGGTATACAATGATGTCCGTACTGTTTAAGCGGACGAATCTTCCCAGATAAATACCGAATCCGCTCAATATACACGTGCCTATCACTACCAACCAACCCGCTCTTTTCCCGTAAAGCTTGCTGAAAACCTGATGCACAAAGAGTAATGAAAACAGCCCGATCAGATGACCCATAATGGCAAAGGCCGCATTGAGAATAATGTCATACCAGATCAGGGCGTTTGCCGTCACCAGCTCGTTCATATCCCGGTAATACATGCCCAGCCGAATCAGGTGCACCACATCGGTAAGAATGTAAGGCGCATTGGGATAAAATAAAAGCCAGAGAAAACTTAAGATGATTGTTACGGCTCGCGCGGGTGGCGAGGATTTTTCTCCGGAGTACAACCAAAGTATAATCAGAGAAATCCCAAAAGGTATCCAGGCCAAAAAAAGATTCCAGACAAGAAACAGATAGATGTAACTGCCGGTAAACAGAATGCGTACAACTAAAAAGGCTGCGCAGCCGGCGGAAGACAACAGCAGCAGACAAAACAGGTCTCTCAGTTTCTTTTTGGAATAACATTCGATCACTGTGTCGTTTAACATCCGTATTTTCCCTTCCGTACACGGTAGTTGTATACCTATTAATAGCTTAAATTACAAGACTAATCCAGTGGGTAGATAAACCTTTAATATACTACTGAGTGCTTTACATTCCTCCCTGTTTCCAAATATAGTACAACCAGATATTAGATAACATGCGCTTATTCAAAACGGGAAAATATATATGAGCTTTAAAATCGGCCTTGTTGCACTTATATTTTGTCTCCTCTTTTGTATTCCACTCCGGGCGGATATTTCTGTTTCACTTGAAGAGTGGAATGCCGGCTCCGTAAACAGCGCCCGTATTCTCAGCAAAGAAATCACCATTACCAATAGCGGATCGCAGCCGGCTACGGTCTCTTTAATCGAGACCTGCGACTGCTTTTATCCGGATCAGAAACAGATTATCATTCAACCCGGCGAAAACCAAAAAATCGTCGTCTCCTTCGATCCTGCCGAAGAACAGGGTGCTGTTGAGAAACTGCTTATAATAGAAAATATTGATAGCCCACAGGAAAAAATACTCTTTACCCTGCACGCTCAAGTGAACAGGCAGGCATCCGCAATGGAAAAGCCGGCCACAGCCGATGCGCAAACCGTGCCGACCGAAACAGAACCGGCAGAGAGCAGCACACAGCTCTCCGACTCCCCCGCCGAAAAAAATCTCTCAGCCTTTCTCTATTACAGCTTCGGCTGCAAAGCATGCGAGCGGCTGCTCACTTCATTTTTTCCCGCGGTTGAGCAAGAGATGGGCATTACCCTTACAATTATTAAAAAAGATATTCTGCAGGCGCAGGTGATGCGGGAATATGAAGCCCAAGTGCAGCAGATGGACGTTCCCATGAGCGAATTCCCGGCCCTGCTTATCGGCAGTACGCTTTTACAGGGGGAGCGGGAAATACGTTCAGAGCTTACCACCGCAGTGGAAAGGGCCCTTACGCAACCCGCCGTTTCACAAGAAGTAAAGCCGGATGCTTCAGCTAAAAAACAGGATGTGCTTCCTGAGCTGCTTTTTTTCCCTGTTCTGGCCGCGGGTCTTGCCGACGGCATAAACCCATGCGCCTTCAGCACGCTTATTTTTCTAATTGTAAGTCTGGCCTATGTAGGCAAACGCAAAGGCGCTATTTTGCTGACAGGAATTTTCTTTACAGTGGCCGTCTTTATTACGTACTATCTGATAGGTGTTATCGGTACGAATTTCATTTATTTCTTCAGATCCTTACCTTTTGCTACTGAAATCTTTATTGTTTTTAAAATTGTGGTCATTATTTTACTGTTGGTATTTGCGGGTTTGAGTATATATGACGTTATTTTAATTACACAGGGCCGTACGCGTGAAATGGTGCTGCAACTTCCCAAAAGTATCAAACAGCGTATCCATAAGTCTGTAAGAACATATGTTTCCTCTCTGGCACTGATTTCGGGAGCATTGCTGTTAGGATTCTATGTATCGACGTTTGAACTGGCCTGCACCGGTCAGATCTACTTCCCCGTTATTGCCGCTCTGGCTCAGACCAAAAGTGATATTTCCACTTATCTCTATCTGGTTGTCTATAACATTGGCTTTATAACGCCCCTCCTGCTGGTCTTTATTTTTATATATTCCGGTATAAGCTCCGAAAAGATTACCACGGTCTTTCAGAAACATATGGGTATGGTGAAAATCGTACTGGCAGCGGTATTCATTATGTTAGCTTTTATCATTATCTTTATATAAACCCAATCCATTAATCATTAATAAGATAACTCTTCCAGCATTGCCTCATCTACTGCTGTTGTAATAAACTGATTCTTGGGCATTCGGCTGGTTATCTTACATGAATATAAACTTCCTTCAGACAGATATTTATTAATGATCCGCAGCGGAAATGCAACTTCAATAAAGCCGTCCCCGCTGGCGACGTCGCCTATAAGAGAAGTTACAGTTTCTATTTCGTCCTTGCTTTTTACCACCAGCATTGTCTTGAGCTGTTTTGCCTCATATAGTATTACAATGGTAAGAATAGGATTATTTTGTTCCATTATTAAAATGCGATATTCAATTGATAAAAGATCACTGATATTAACCCGGGCAAAAGCAATACAGGCGTAGAGGGTATCACTATTCTTAGCTAAAAAAACACGGGTAATATCAGCCTCCGGTATATCAATCTTTATATCATCCCTTGGATCGGTAATCACGGGCGTAAGGGGCTGCCAATCATTAATGCTCCCATCAATTGTAATTTTCGTGCCTTTTAATTGGGAAATAACTTTTTTGTTGCTTTCCCCTGTGTGTTCTTCAATAATTTCTTCGTCCTGTTTCCGCGGGGTCTGCATCTCTGAGGGTTCAGAAGCATTTTTCTTTTTAAGCATAATATTGAATGTTTTATCTTCCTCGATTTTTATTATGGACTCATGCAAATCGTAGCCCTGTCGTACTACCTTAAGTTTTATCTCCTGTGCCTTATCGGTAAGTAAGGAGAGTTTTCCCCTGCCCATCTTTTGACCGTTAACATAAACAGCCGCGTCTTCGGGCATGGGCTGTATTGTACAGGTAACGCTTTTTTCTACATCAGTGAAAAATATGAAATTACTATTTTTAACCAGAAGCAGAGCGTCCCTGTGCTCTGCGCTAAGGGGAGCGGTAGAGATCTCCATGCTGTCTAAAGTTAGTTCCAGCTCCTGGTCTGACTGTAATATGTACTCTTTATCCGCAATTCCGGAGTCCGTTTTTATACTCAATAACCCTTCCAGCAAAGCAATCTGGGTAACCTTGTCTTGCTCCACTTTTACCATAAAAGTAGTACTCTGAATACCAATAATGCAATTATCTGTAATGAGCTGCAGGTCGAAAGGCCGTTCCGATTTTTCAATATGAGCTACCAGTGTACCCTGGGCAAGTTGAATTGTAATCATGTTCTCCTTCTCATCAAGAGTTATGATGCTCCGTTCATAAATCCGCAGTAAGGAGCTTCTATTAATTCGCACATCACAAGAGGCTCCCTCTCCCGCTGTAATGGTGGTACCCCATGCTATCGGTTCACCTAAAATCAAAGCAGCCTGATCATCATTATAGATAGCAGTGACTTCTCCGCATATTGAACTAATCATAAATGATGGGTGAACTAACTCCGGTGCAATAAAGATCAGACAAAGAATTACGGCACACACTAAAACACTGCCGGCAAGCGCAAAGGTCAGTCTCCACTTCCATAATGCAGCTTTGCCTTCTGCTTTTGCCTTCTCCGTTTTATCCATTATGTTATAGAGCTCGTTTTTTAAGCGTTTCTTAAAGGAATCATCTTTAAATTGTGGGGCGTGTACAGTTTTAAGATAATTATATAACTCTTGGTTTTCCTTCATCATTTAATCCTATTGTCCAAAGCGATTATTTTCTCCAGCTTTTTTAATATTCTATGCACCCTTGTGCGAATTGTAGTTTCTTTCAGCTTAAGAATCTCGGCCATTTCTTCATACTTCTTATCTTCAAAAAAATGCATTTCCACAATCACAGCCTCTTCGGGTTTTAATTTTTCTAATGCCTGTTTTACTGTCCAGTATTTGGTAAACTCCTCGGTTTTATCGCTCCTTTCATCCACCAGATATTTATCAAGCTTTGCTGCCTCATCATCCATGCTCAGAGTGGATTTTTTCCTCTTACTATTAAGATATTTTAAAACCTCATTTGTTGCAATTTTATATATCCAGGCGGAAAAATTTTTTATTTCTACATTTTTGGTTTTTATATATTTAAGTGCATTAATAAAGGTATCGGAAATCAGGTCCTCAGCCGCTTCCGGACTGGAAACCGTACGCATAATGAAATTATAAATCTTTGGAAAATAATCATCATAGAGGGCTATAAACTCATTTTCGTTTTTTACAGAAATCATATCAATAATGTACGTAACATATTTTTACTTATTGATAGGTTCTTTTATCATGTGTGTCAAGGAAAATTTAATATTAAAAAGTGGATATAAAAAAGCATACCGCCGTTAATGGTGGCATGCTTTTTCTTAAAAGTATAATATAATGCAATAAAATCAGATGCTGCTATTGATTCTCTTCTATTAATTTAATTTTTGCTCTACACATATCCACCTGTTTATTATATTTTTTTTCTAACTCTGATTTTGCATTTTTATAATCATCTATTATCTCGATTCTAGTTATTGCACTATAAATGTCTCGATGGTATTTTATTTTACCTATATAAGCAACTTTGCATCCTTCTGGGACTTCTATCTGGAAAACTCCCGGCAAATACATATCTATAATAGGATAACTTAATTCCATATATATAAACTGACATGATATGTATAATTGTTTATGATATTTCTGTTTTATGTAAAAATCTTGTCCCAAGATTACTTTAACAAATTCATTTATATGCGATAAATTTCGATCATCATAATCTAATATTTTATCCCCTAATGAAAAGAATAGACTATTTCTATAGTATTCTCCTCCTATAGCCTCTAAATACTGTTCATGGTCTTCTAATGGGGGTTTAAGTTCTATGCAGCCCACAAGGATAACATCATCCCCGCTTATTTTATCAATATCCCCTGTATACTCCTTAGAAGATACACAGTTTATAATGAAGAGTACGGCAAGTATAATAAAGAATAGATTCCTTAATAATTTCATCTGTCAAGCTCCTTCAATCTTATTAAAATCCTCTGCTTCCAGATTGTATCCTTCGCATACTTAAGCAGCTTCTCTAATACCTCTTTTTCAGTAGGTTTGTTTATTTTAATAATATCATACTCTCCTTGCTCGAACATTGTTGTTTTTTTTATCATTTTAAACTTATATGAACCTACAAAATAAATACCCGGCTTTTTAATAACAGGATCAATCTCCTTTTTACCTTGCATGGGAAAGTAAAAGGTATATTCAGTGTTAAACGAAGTCCCTCCAAACTCTCTAAATTGATAAATACCTGGTTTAACTAAATCATTAAAAAAACACCATCATTCACTCCAAAGCCAAACCATGGTTTATCGGTTTTTGGACTTAATTGATACAAATAAACAAAATGTAAATCAGTAGGAGCATCCTCCATATCCATATATCCCACAACTAATGATTGGTCCGGATCTTTTGGCTCCTCTAAGTAAGCAGGAAATCTAAGCAGGGCGCAGCAATTCAATAATAGAATTATACATACGCCTAAAAATACACTCACAAATCTTTGATTTCTTTTCTTCATATTTTTACTCCTTTACTTATTTTTATATCAACTGCAATTATTAGCAGTATAATATCCAGAACTATTAATCAATTCAATAATAAATAATTAAAACCCAACTGCTAAATATACAGATAACCACGATGGATATTCTTCAGCATCTTCAAAACTAAAAATATTTTAACCTATCTGGTATTCACAGCATATTAAGAATATGGGATCTTTACTAAAACCTAATTGGACTCCACCTCCGACGACTATCAAATAACCACCATACTCCGGAAAATCACTATTCATTCTAAATACAAGACAACCTGATACATAGGGTATAATTGAAAGAATAGAAATTCTTAGCGGTAACTGAAGATGATTAGCCCAAACAAGTTGAAACGTTGAGCTTTGAATCTCTGAACCAAAACCATCATCAATCGTTAGGGGGCGAATACCGATTTCCACTCCTGTAGTTATATAGTCGGAAAATTTAAAATGCACTCCACCGCTCCACATTGGTGTAGCAATATCATCAAAATCAAGTTGGGCTCCGCCGAACACAAGGAAATAATATGGTGTTTCCCTTATTATTCCCTCTTGCTCATCTGGTTTGGAAGAAAAAGCTCCGCCCTCTACCGGGAAATGATTTAAATGCCAGTCACCATGTTCGTAGACCCAGGAACTCGATAACTTTGTGTCCCCTAAAGAAAATGAAACAGAGGTAGTTTGGTAACTATTAGCGACATCTCCTTCTACTGCTAAAAAAGTCAGGTTTGGAGTTTCTTCCTGTTTAACAACTTGCATATAAATCGAATAAGCTATAGCCATTCGAGTAGCTTCAATAGGAGATGCGTTATAAAAAGTACCAATAATTTCATCTTGTATTTCCTTGGTCGCGCGTTTAAGAACTTCAGAAAGTGCCGCTTCACCGCTATTCAGCACATATTCAAGAGAAATAAAGTGTGTTATCTACTTGTATGGATTTCCTGAAGATGAAAAAGCTGTAATAAAATCCCGGCAGCTTTTTTCCAGAGCAGCGTTTGATTTTTCTTTAGCTGCATGATGAGTTTTTGAGAGTGATGTATCTATAAACTTCTTGACTGCCGCTGCAGGAATTGAGAAATTTGTCGCTTGCCTGCCGATTATTTTCCAAGTATTAACCCCAACTACTTTATATCCTGTATTAACTTTATTATCAGCTACAAGCAAAGGACCACCTGAGTTTCCGGCATCAACCTGGGCTGAATGTTGAATGAGAGAAGTAATTTTAGGGTCTACAAGCTCCGGAACTTTGGCATAAGCATTACTGATATTTCCTTTTCCAAGCTGCCACATGGGTTTACTAAGAAGACCCGGATATCCTGCTGTCCAGACTTCAAGTCCATCCCTTATGTTCATATTCGAAAGATAGAGCCCTGATGCAAAAGGACGCTTATTATTTTGAAAAGCAATAATCGCAAGATCAACTGTTTTATCCACAGCAAGTACAGAACAGTTCTGATAGACAATTATTCTACCATCTTCTTTCTCAAACTCTAAATTTACTGATTCTGCTTCCGCTACAACATGATAATTGGTAATAACATAATTTTGTCCATTAGCTACCACATAAACAAAACCGGAGCCATATGTACCTTCAGCGTAAGCTGTAAGCATATCAGCTATATCAGTATAACCATTCCAACTCATGGTACTGCTTAAAGAATTAAAAAACTCTATTGTCTTTTGGCTATAAATCGGACGAACTATAGGAATATAATCCCTTAGTTGTGCAGAGAGAGAGAATGTAATAAATACTAATGTTATTTTTGCAAGAAGCTCCTAAAATGGAAATTGCTAAATTATTATTGTATAACGAATAAGTATTTTACTAACTTAATATATTTTGAGTTTTGCAATTTCCTCACAAATATTTTTTATCACATCGGCCACAGACTTTAACAAAAATAACTAAACACATCATCTGCTTTTTAGAAGTGTAATCAGATCTTTAGGTTTATAAATCCCTTTTTCCGTTATAAATCCGGTAATCAGCCGGGCCGGTGTGATATCAAAGGCATTGTTTAAAGCCGTGCTTCCTGCCCCGAACAACCGCACCTTCTGCATTTTACCGTGCCGCAGTCCGTTAATGCATAGTACTTCCTCGGGATCTCTTTTTTCAAGCGGAATGTCGCTGCCGCTTTCTCTACTCCAGTCTATGGTCGGTATGGGCAGTGCCACGTAGAAAGGGACTTGATTGTCATAAGCGGCCAACGCCTTCAAATAAGTTCCGATTTTATTGGCCGTATCGCCATTGGCCGCCACTCTGTCCGCGCCTACAATAACCATATCGACCTTGCCTTCGCGCATCAGCAAACCGCCTGAATTATCACAGATTAATGTATGAGTAATCCCCTGCTGCCGCAGCTCCCAGGCGGTCAGTCTACCCTGATTGCGGGGTCGGGTTTCGTCGACCCACACATTCAGCGCTATACCCTGCCTGTGGGCTTGATATATGGGTGCTGTAGCCGTACCGTGATCAATACAGCCCAGGGCGCCCGCATTGCAGTGGGTGAGGATCTGTACCGGCCGGCCCTTATTTTGTTTACTTATTTTTTTAATGAGAGGAAGGCCATAATTACCGATAACCCGACAGCGCTCTACATCTTCTCTGGCAATCATCTCTGCCGCTTGTAAAGTATGCTCCCTCTTCTCCGCCATATTTCCCGCTTTTTTTAGTTGCAAACGCTGTATATCCAGGGCCCACATAAGGTTAACGGCTGTAGGTCGCGAAGCGGCAAGCAGTTTAAAAGCTTGTTCCATAAAATCCCAACCGCGCTGTTTTTTCATCGCTTCCGAAAGCGCCAGATATATACCATAGGCCGCGGCCGCTCCTATAAGCGGCGCGCCCCTTACCTGCATGTCTTTTATCGCCCTTACCATCTGTCCTACAGTATGTATCTTCCGGATTACAAATTTAAAAGGTAAGAAACGCTGGTCGATGATACATACATGCTTTTTATTGGGTGCAAGCCAAATAGTGCGGTACTGTCTGCCATCTATAAGCATTAGTTCCTCTCCTTACAAACATTCTTATGTATACTCCGAATTATAATAATATAGGAAAGACAGCAAAAGGGTATCACTTTTTTAAAATTCTTTAAATGAATATGGACTGATCTATTCCTGGGAAAAAATATCAGATAGCAAAATACTGCAGGTGCCGCTTCCCAAAGCGGAATTGCATTTAGCTTTAGATTTATATATATGAGGAAATTGCAAAACTCAAAATATATTAAGTTAGTAAAATACTTATTCGTTATACCATAATAGTTTAGCAATTTCCATTTTAGAAGCTTCTTGCAAAAATGTTATTTTTGCAAGGTTCGTTACACTCAAACAGATTTTGTTAAATCATCATTGACAAAGCAATGAGCGCTGTATACTCTTTAAGAGGGAAACAAAGAGGTGTAAGGTTATGGATGATACTATTATGTCTAACAGCAAAGTAGGAGACCGCTTAAACAGATACAAAAAGCACGATGTGTTTAGTCTGTCCTTTCAGGGAAAATCAATGCCCGTGGTAGGCTCTATTAGCGTGGGGAGAGATAAAAGTAATAACATCCAGATTGATGATAATCTCACCTCCCGCCGGCATGCCGTTATTCAAAAAATCAAAAATGCCTTTTTTATTAAAGACCTCCACAGCACAAATGGTACTTTTGTAAACAACAAAACTGTACCGGAAGGCAAATATTATAAGCTGCACAGAAATGATGTGATTAAAATCGGCCGTACGGAGATAATAGTTACTTAGGGTATTGAAAAAAAATCATAAATAATAAGCTTACGATCCGGTTTTTTTTAGATTTGACATTGACAAGCTGCTCTGCATTTTCTATCATGGAATGAGATATTTCTTAGCAAAAGGAGGAGAAGAAATATGAAAAAATTCTTTATTTTATTAATGTTGGTGAGTTTCGTATTTGCGATGTGTAAATCGACTGATGAATCAACCACAGATGCAAGTTCGATGGGGAATGCGATGCTCACTGAACCTAATCCGGACGATCCTTTATCCACTAACTATATGGCCTTTTCTCCAAACGGAGACGGCAAACAGGATACCATAAACGTAATTCCCAACCTGAAAGACACCGAAGGTGTTACTCAGTATGAGTTACGTATTACGGATGCAAAAGGTAATGTCGTAAAAAAAATGTCAGGTGAGCTAAAGGATCTTAAAACATATTCGTGGGACGGTAAGGATGATAATAAGAAACTCATGCCGGAAGGTATGTATAGAGCGGAGATCACCCTGATTACCGCTTCCGGAGAGAAAAAGGTAATAAGCTCCAACTACTTCAATCTGGATAACTCCCCGCCGGTAGTAGCCATGACTCTGGCACCCCTTCCCTTCTCGCCGGACGGTGACGGTGAAGCGGATACACTTACCCTTACCCTGACGGTTAATGATATAAGTCCTGCGGCAAGCTGGAGTGTAAAAATAAGAGATGAAAACAAGAAGCTCTTTCACACCCTCAAAGGAACGGACACTGTTCCCGCTCAAAAAACATGGAACGGCTATTCCGCAAACGGTAAACAGGTTAAATCGGCTTCAACTTATAATGTAGAGTTTAGCGTAGTGGACAAAGCGGGTAATGCGGCTTCTACGCTAGCAGATCTGCCTGTCGACATTCTGGTCTTTAAAGCAGGCAGCAAACGCAAACTTTTTGTGCGATCCATTACTTTTAAAGCCTATAAAACCTCTTTTTCAAACATTAACACAGGCGAAGTGAGAGATGTTGTACGCTGGATAGCAAACATCTTAAAGAAAAATCCCAGTTATAACTTAATTGTAGAAGGACACGCCCTTAATATATATGAAAACAAACCGGATAAATATCAGGAAGAAGAAGCGATTCTCATCCCTCTGTCTGAAAAACGGGCACAGCTCATCAAAGATCTGCTGGTAGCTGAGGGGATCAGTGCCGACAGAATAACAATCCAGGGATTGGGAAGCAGCGAGTCGATCGTCGCACAGAGTGATGCTTCAAACCGCTGGAAAAACAGACGAGTTGAGTTCTTACTCGTAAAGTAAAAACCTTTATTGTATAAATAGCCGGGGGCTGTTTTTGAAAAACAGCCCTTTTTTTATCAATAACATGGAAAAAAGCGCTATGCTTTTCGTGTTTTGGCAAGAATAATGGAAAGCAGGCCGTTCTGAAAGCTAACCGAAATATTTTTATTTTCCACATCATTGGGAACGGTAAAAGAACGCGAAAAACCGGGCTTCCTGCGTTCTTTAAGCAGATAGATATAGTCTCGCTCTACCTCATCTTCTTCCCGACTTGACTGCAGTATGATAAGCTTCTCATCGATTTTTACCAGTACATCATTATTGTTTAAACCGGGCAGTTCCGCCTCAAGGATATAGCATTCCTTTTTTTCTTTTATATCAACAGCGGGATAACTATCTATAAAAAAAGGCGTATGGGCAAAAAAATCCTCATACTCATCGCTCACTGAATCTTGGACTACAGCTAAATTTTCTGTTGAGTCTTCCTCATTTGCCATATTGGGTTCCTCCTTATTAAAAGCAACATGTGTTATTCATTTAATAGCTGCAAAAACCATGCCAAAATAATGCAATTAAGCTAATTCTATATAATGAAAGCAATTAAAAATACAATGCCGATCTTAAGCTCACGCTCATAATACTTTGTTTACATAACTGTATTATTTATCATACATTTTATGTTATAATACTATACACTTCCACCTTAAAGCAGTAATGTCTGAAATAATAATTGTTGGTCTTATACTCTTGACTATCCTTTTCTTGTTTTGTTATCTTTATATTTCCATTAGTCTTAAATTAGAAAATTAACATCCCTCTTAAAAAGGAGAGATCAGAAAATAGATGAAAAAAGCACAACCAACAAATAAAGCTCTGGGTATTTGTCTTGGAGCGTCCACAATAACTGCAGTGGAACTTAAGCAAGAGAACGGTAATCTTGCTATTGAACAGACCATTATCCTTCCTCATGAAGGTAATCCGAAAAAAGTATTTGCCGAGCTCATAGAGAAATTCAAAAACAATGACCACAAGGTACTGGTAACCGGCCGCAAATTCCGTACCTTTGTACAGCTGCCGAATATCACCGAGCCGGAAGCTGTAGAATATGCTCTGGATTTTATTTCAAACGGCAGCAAAAAATACGACGCCATAGTATCTGCGGGCGGTGAAACCTTTATGGTTTACAGGCTCGATCACAACCACAAGGTAGTAGGAATTTCAACAGGAAACAAATGTGCCTCGGGCACCGGTGAGTTTTTCCTTCAGCAGATAAAGCGGATGAATCTCGGTATCCGCGAAGCCGTGGATCTGGCCGGCAGGGGCAGACCCTATGCGGTCAGCGGCCGCTGTTCCGTATTCTGCAAATCCGACTGTACCCACGCCCTTAATAAGGGAGAACCGATTGCCAATGTAACCGCAGGTCTCTGCCAAATGATAGCGCAAAAAATAACCGAGCTTTTGGCAAAAATACCGCATGATAATATAATAATTGTAGGCGGCACTGCGCAAAACAAAGTAGTAATTGATAATATAAAAAAAGAAATCAAAAACGTGCTGGTACCTTCCGAAGCAGCCTATTTTGAAGCCCTAGGGGCTGCAATCGCCGCTTTTAACCGCGGCGAAAAGATCTCCGCAAAGCTTTATAATGAGGGTCATTCCAGCTTTTCCTTCCTGCCGCCGCTTCAGGATTTCGAAAATTTAGTAACATTTAACAGCATTACCTATGCCAAAGCAAAAAAGGACGACACCTGCCTGATCGGACTCGATGTGGGGTCCACCACCACCAAGGCAGTGCTTTTAAGGCCTAAGGACAATGTGTTTCTGGCCTCCGTGTATCTGCGCACCAACGGGAATCCGGTGGAGGCCTCCCGCCAATGCTACGAGAGCATTTTAAAACAACTGGGCGGAACCCAAGTAAATATAATCGGTGTCGGGGTAACCGGCTCGGGACGTCAGATTGCCGGTCTCTACTCGCTGACCGACGGAATTATTAATGAAATAATCGCTCACGCCTCCGCTGCCGTATATTTTGATCCTGATGTGGACACAATTTTTGAGATCGGCGGGCAGGATGCAAAATATACGTATATCACCAATTCGGTGGCCTCGGATTACGCCATGAATGAGGCCTGTTCTGCGGGAACCGGCTCGTTTTTAGAAGAGGCGGCTTATGAATCCTTAGGCGTTAATGTCGAAGATATAGCCGAAGCAGCTGTTCAGGGAAAACGCCCGCCCAACTTTAACGATCAGTGTGCGGCTTTTATCTCTTCGGATATTAAGAATGCCTCTCACGAAGGTATTTCACGCGACGATATTTTAGCGGGCTTGGTATACTCTATCTGCTTTAATTACATAAACAGAGTAAAAGGCTACCGCCCTGTGGGAGAAAAGGTGTTCGTACAGGGAGGGGTTTGTTACAATCGAGCCGTTCCTCTGGCAATGGCAGCCATCTTGCGCAAGCCGATTGTCGTTCCGCCGGAACCCGGACTCATGGGCTCTTTTGGTGTAGCCCTGGAATTGAAAAAACGCATTGATTTGGGGTTGATTCAGAAAAAGCAGTTTGATTTAAAAAACATGATTGCAAGAATTGTAAGCTACGAAAAACCTTTTATCTGTGCCGGCGGTAAGGAAAAATGCGACCTTAAATGCAGTATAAACCGCATCCGCATTGAAGACAACCTCTATCCTTTTGGCGGTGCCTGCAACCGTTATTACAATCTACGCTTTAAAATAAAAATGGATCCGGAGCAGCTCGATCTGGTCAAGGTCAGAAACGAACTGCAGTTCGAAAAATACGCGCCACCCATTGTGCAAAACAAGCAGGGACCGCTTATCGGTATTAACAAGAGTTTCCTCACCGAAAAACTGTTTCCCCTCTATTATAACTTTTTTAGCAGTCTGGGCTGCAGAGTTATTGTTCCACAGGAAATGAATCACGAGGCACTGGATCGGCAGACCTCATCTATGTGCTATCCTGCTCAAATTGCCATCGGCTTTTTCGATACCCTTACCAGCCAGAAACCGGACTACTATTTTATGCCCCATATCGAAGAACTGTATGTTCATGGAGGCAATACACGTAAAGAATTTTCCTCAACCTGTATTTTTATTCAGGGTGAGGCCTTCTGGATGCGCCAGATCTTTAAGGACAAGCCTTTAGGCGACAAAATACTTGCGCCCACTATCAATTTTAACGAAGGTTACGAAAAAGGCCGCCCGGCTTTTCTTGCCGTTGCCAAACAACTAAAATTCGCAAAAAAACAGGCCGAGCTCGCCTTTAGTAAAGCGGTGGCCATGCAGCAGGCCTTTGAAGATGAATGCTGGGCCATCGGGAAAAAGGCTATTGAGGATCTCCACGCTCAACCGGACAAAATCGCGGTTGTAGTATTGGGGCGTCCCTATAATGCCTTTAGTGATGAAGCCAATAAAGGTATTCCGAAAAAAATTACCACCAGAAGTCACCTGGTGATACCCGCGGATATGATCCCTATTGATAATGAGCCGCTGGCCTTTCCTCATGATGATTACCTGCACTGGGAAATCGGACAGCAACTTATCCGGATTTCTCAAGTTATAAAGCGCGACCCTCAGTTGTTTGCCGTGTTTATTACGAATTTTCTGTGTGCGATTGATTCATTTCTGGTCACCTATTTCCGAAAAATCATGGGTACCAAACCCTCGCTTACACTGGAACTTGACGGACATACTGCCGATGCCGGGATAAACACACGCATAGAAGCTTTTTTGGATATCATCCACAACTATATACAGGTTCAAAAAGACGTGCAGCTCTCAGTTCAGAACCACTTCAAACCCGCACGGATGAGCATTGAGCATACGGGGATCTTTTTTGTGGATGCCGAAGCAAAGAAATTTTCACTGAAACATCCCCAGGTTACCATGATAATCCCCTCGATGGGCGATCTGGGAAACCGTGCTTTTGCGGCTGTGTTTCAAAAACTGGGAATAAAGGCCATCGCACTTCCAATAGCTGATATCGAAGTCCTGCGCTTCGGGCGCGGAGTAACCACCTGTAAAGAATGCCTGCCTATGATCATCTGCGTCGGATCCATGCTTAAATACCTGAAATATCAAAACAATCCAAATGAAAAGCTGGTAGTATTTCAGCCGCGGGCTGCAGGTTACTGCCGTTTGGGTCAGTATCATGTGTATATGAATATGCTTATTCGCGAACGCCGGCTTTCCAATGTCGCGGTATTATCTCTAGCCAATGAAGAGCGCTATGCGGGTGTCGGACCTACCTTTGCTCTCTCTGCTTGGGAATGTATTGTGGTAAGCGATGTAATGGATGACATCCGTAATTCCATCATGGTCTTAGCCCAGGATCCTAAAAAAGCCATGCAAATTTTTAATGAAGAATTTTCTAAGATTGTAGATACCTTTGCGGGAACTATTAAACACTCCATCTACCGCCAACTTAAACTTACCGCCAAACGGCTTAAGGAAATACCGCTCAAAATGACTATAACACAGGCACCTCAGGTGATTGTTATGGGTGAGATCTTTGTACGACGCGATTCCTTTTCCAACCAGAACATTGCCAAAATGTTGGCAGAGCGCGGATTTGTAGCCCGGCTTTCTCCTGTAATGGAATGGATATACTACCTTAACTATATGATCAAGCACGGACTGCACAAAGCGGACCATACCCTGCTCGGTGCACTGGAATTCTTTATTTCCGATAAAACACAGCATATTGTTGAAAAGAGAATAAAAAAGATACTTAGCAACTCCGGTCTTTATGAAGTGGAGTTGATAGATATTGACGATATCGTTAATTTTTCCAAACATATCGTACCACCGGCATTAAAGGGCGAACCGGGTATGATTATGGGTATACTCATGCGCGATGCCTTGAATAAATACGCAGGGATTATCAATATCGGACCATTCGGCTGCATGCCTGTGCGATTTACGGAAGCAGTTGTCTCCAACAACACAGATATGGAAAGCAAGACAGAAGCCTACGATCAGGCGGGAGCAGACATGCGGGCTTTTATTGAGCGGTTTGCAGGGGATGAACGCATTCCTTTTCTTACGGTTGAATGCGACGGTAATCCCTATCCGCAGTTATTAGAAGCACGCTTTGAAAGTTTCTGTCTGCAGGCATCCCGTGTGGCTCTAAAGCAGGGCAAACAATCAGCCATGCCCGTAAGTATTTAATGCAGCACAACACGCATGATTTTATCTCTTACCGCTTCTTTTATAGAGATAAAAGAAAGGCTTAGACTGGAATCTTTTTCCGAAATCCTGGCAATGCGTGTCTGTAGCACAAGCGGTTCGGTTGGCATAATTTTCATAAGCAAAATCAACTCAAGTCCTACAAAAGCCTTTATTCCGGGATTCTTTACTTTGGCACCACCGCCGCCCAAATCAAGAAGATACGTATGATAGATTTTACCGGTATGACCGGGAAGCTTAAGCACTACGGGGAGGTGCATCGGTTTTCTATAATAGTTACGGTTCTGAACCCGCTCCAGATGCTCGGAATGTGCCAGCTTGAGCCAGTTTTCTCCGCTCTCAATAACCTGGGTGCGTACCATATAATACCCCGAACGAGAATCGACCTCCAGCATGAGCGAACTCCCGCTTTGAGCCCCCGCTTTGGTTGTTATAGTAAGCCCCTGTTCGTCGATTGCTTCAATTCTCCCTTTGACCATACCGCCCTTTAAAAGGTTGAGGCGCACATAAACCCCTGTAACAAACTCTGCGGTTGAATGTAACTGATGCGATCTGCTTACACTGCTGCCGCCGCTTGCGCCCGAGAATCCCAGCTTTATCCTCATTTTAGCGATCTCTGCATCATCGATACGCTCTTTCTCACTCATATGCCTGGCACAGGTATTAAAGGTATGAGCATGCGTGAGGATATCGCTGAGATATTTTTTATCGCGCGGAAAGTAGCGGGTCATTTTCTCAATAAACATTTTTTCTTGAGGAGTAAGTCCTTTTTTAATAATAATGTTTTGAAAACGCTCCCGAGAGCGCTTGAGAGTTTTTCTTCTGTTTTTAATCTGGAAAATAATAAACAAAAGCAGAGCGAGCATTGCAAGCCCTAAAAGCACGGCAAACATAATGTACTGGGGAGGGCTTTTCTGAAAACCTCCGCTTACCTCATCGAAAAATTCTCTAAGCTTTTCATCATCTAAAATGATTATTTGCAGCATATCCATGCACTAATAAATTATAAAAGCGCCGCACTCCATTACGAAGTAACCTTATAGACAACATCATGAGACCGGACTTTATCGGAAACCTTAATCCCCACGGCTGCCCCGGGTCCGGCTTCCTGTACGCTTTCATGTTCAATCTGCATAGATTCAATCGTAAAAGTAACATCTGTTGTATGACCTTGAATGTGAAGGGTATCGCCGACGCGAATGGTCTCATCTTCAACCGTAATTGCCGCCACTCCGATCTGTGCAAAATAATCTTCAATTATACCAATTCTAACTTCTGCCATATTTACTCCTTTATTAACTAAAATTATAGTAACAGTATAAATGATAGGTATAAAATTTCAAGAAGCGCTTAAAAAAAAGCTCTATATTAAGTATGTAAGAAGCTCATTATCTCATCATACTCCTCTTCAGTAAGCTTGCCCAGCTCCAGGCAAACCGTAAGAAAATCAAAGATATGCAGATACGAATGAAGAGTGATACCATGCTGCTTCAGTTCGTCTTTGCAGGCAAGCCCGCGTTCAATAAGCACAGCCAGATCACTTACTATAAGTCCCTGCTCCTGTAAAATGCTCACAGCCTGCAGCTTGCTCACACCTGTTGCGATAAGATCGTCAAGCAGGAGGACTTTTTCGCCCTTTTTATACTCCCCCTCAACCGGTTTTTTAGTACCGTGCTGTTTTGTTTCAAGACGGGGGAAAACAAGCGGCTTATCCAGCATAAGCGAAACCACCGCAGCAAAAGCTACCGCGGCGAAGGGGATTCCCGCCAAACGGTCAAATTCAAGCTCCTTTATAATACTGCAGTACGCAGCAGCCACCCGGCCCATGAGCTGCGGATGCGAGATAATAAGGCGCATATCAATATAGAATGGTGAGATAATGCCCGATTTTAAGGTAAACCGTCCCAATTTAAAGCAGCCGGCCTGAATGAGTTCCGTAATAAGACTGCGTTTTCCCTGAGTAAAGGCTGGACCCGCCTTTTTAGCCGGCAGTTCTTTGACCTGAGTACTATTTAACTCTCGCGAGCGTGCGGCAGCCAGCTTTTTTTTAGCCTGCCGTATCTCCTCTACTGCCTGCTCTGCCGCCAGTCCGGGAGAGGCGGCCTTTGTTATGCCGCGTGAAATATTAAGCAGTATTCCCATACCGTCACCGCGCATACCCGCAGCCAAAGCCCGGTCTATCCTGCCCCCCTGTGCACCGATACCGGGTGCCAATAACCATACGTCGGGTAATTCCCTTCTTATTTTTGCCAGTGCACCATAATCATTACCGGCCACTACCAGTCCTATTCGGCTGCTCCAACCTGCTGCCTGGCGGGCCACCCTTAGATAATACTCTTCAATTCCGTGAGCATCGCATACCTTAATCTTCTGGAGCTGAGCTGATCCGGGATTGGAAGTGCGGCAGAGTATAAAAAGCCCCTTATCTTTGTACTCTAAAAAAGGCTGCACGGATTCTTCACCAAGATAGGAATTAAGGGTAACGGCATCAGCATGTAAATGATCAAAGATTGCGGCCGCGTAGGCCTTGGCCGTATTTCCGATATCACTGCGCTTGGCATCGATGATCACCGGTATTTCATCCGGGATGAGAGCGCTTATAATATGTTCGAGTGCTTTTAATCCGGCAACTCCGTATGCTTCATAAAAGGCAATGTTGGGCTTAAAGCAGGCTGCATACTCCTTGGTTTGCGAAATAATCTTTTCAGCCCAGCTTACAAACTCTGAATAACAATCTTCTGCCGGCAGCTTGTCCTGTGGATCAAGCCCCACACAGAGAAGTGTATTTTTGCTTTCAATCCGGTCAGCTAAACGCTGAAAAAAACTTTTCATATCCTCTTCTCCTGTTTTTTAAATGGCCGTTAGCACCGCTTTAGGGCGCTCTTTAAAACCTCGGTGCATGCTGCCGGTACAACTTGTTTCCGTATAATAGCTTATGTCATTATAATAGGCAAGATATGCTTTTTAGCTAGCCGGCTTTTAAATTGTCTGTGCAGTTTGCTTCACCTGTTCACAGATTGCTACAGATATTATATTATGATAAAAATTCATACAGGGGGCCTTGGTATGGTGTTAAAGAAAGCATGTTATGTCCTGATATTTTTACTGATTACTCCTGCTGCTTGGATTTATGCGGAAGATTCCGCGCTGAGAGCAGAAGTATACGAGAATGAATACGGCCTGTGCAACGTTTACCTTATAGCGGGTAACAGGATTATCAATATCACCAAGTTTAAAAATCCGCATCATATTTACCGGGTGGAAATATCTCCGTCGCAAAAGTGGCTGCTTGTAGTGCATATGGACTATAAACCACTTAAACTGTCCGTGTACAACCTCTCCACATTCAAACTTCTGGGGCAAATCGAACCTGGGCACGGAGGACATTTTTATTGGACAGCGTCAGATTCTTTGCTTCACTACTGGGGCTGAGGTACAAACTGTGCCATTTACCGATTGTATGATCACAATTTAAACACCTTATTAACAAACGGAACCACGGGTATCTCGCTGTCACCCTTACGAGATAAAATGATTACCTTCCCTTCCACTGCAGCGAGTGATGAGAACATAGTGGTACACTATTTTAATAATCTGCATACGAAACATAAGCTATCAATACCCGGTCTTATGGCTGTATCGCGTATTGTATGGGTAGACAAAATAACTGTGACAATCGAATATTATCATAAAAATGATAAGCGACTTCAGATTACAAAACAGCTGCCGGCCGAGTAATAGTAAAAATAGAGGAAATTGCAAAACTCAAAATATATTAAGTTAGTAAAATACTAATTCTTTATACCATAATAATTTAGCAATTTCCATTTTAGGAGCTTCTTGCAAAAATGTTATTTTTGCAAGAAGCTCAATAATTTAAAATATTTTCTTGACCTGACAATAGCTTTACAGTTTACCTTCTCTACTATTGGCAGCTAGCCAAAAACTAACTTATTTAAACGGAGGTATTAACTTATGGATACGAAAAGATCGGATAATATTGTGCAGGCTTACTTGCAGCAAAAGCCCAAATTACAGAGAAGACTGCAGAGCTTTTCGGCTACATGGCAGACAACAACGGACAAACTCTTTGCCCTTTTATGTCCGGCCCGAGAAGCGGACTGGATACCCGGCTGGAATTGTAAAATAATCTACTCCAGCACGGGTTATGCGGAGGACAAGTGTGTGTTTACCACGGATTCATCCAATCCGTTAGCGGGGGGTATTTGGGCTTTTACACGCTATGAGCAAAATAAACTTGTGGAATTCGTACGCATTGAACAAGATATATTTTCACATGCAGCTATAACACTCAGAGATAACAAAGACGGAACGGTTACGGGAACCTGGAAGCTTGTTGATACTGCTTTGACTGAAAAGGGTAACGAGAAGCTTAAAGAATCTACTAATCCGGATAAATCGGCCCAGGCTTTCTTTCACATGATCGACCGTTACCTAAAAAAGGAAAAAATGGCGGGTAAAGCTTCAATACTTATGAAAATGCTCCATAATCATCAACCAGCCTGAGATTGACTTAAGCATGAGAGCCCATTATACTTTTTAGCAAAATAATTCATGCCTATGTATTTGATCCGTGAGCTGGCTCGCAAATATAACCTAACTCGATCCTCGCTGCTGCATTATGATTCTATAGGCCTGCTTTCGCCATCTGCCAGAAGCCAAGCAGGCTACCGTATTTATAGTGATGAAGACGAAAAACGACTTACAAACATCATGCTCTTTCGTTCCATGGGCATAGCGCTCAGCGAGATAAAGGAGCTGCTTGAAAACGACCGGTCAAAACTAGCCATAGCTCTATTTAAGCGCTTGGGCCGCTTGAACCGGGAAATCGGAACTTTAAGAAGCCAGCAGAAGAATATCATTGATTTACTGAAAGAGTTCAGAAATTTGAATAAGTTCATAGACGAGCTAAAAAAGGATCATGTAAATCTATCACTGTTAAACGGCATTGATCCTCTGGAGTGGCACCGGCAGTTTGAAGAGATGTCCCCGGAGTTACACAGGGAACTGTTGACTATCATACGCTCTATACCCAAAGAAATAAAGAAATCTCATTTTAGCGCACTTGAATCTCTTCCGGAAAAGCAAAGAAAAGAGCTCAACAGATTTATAGAGAGAATAAAATAAAAAATATTTTATGGGATTTTCCTAAAAATGCGGTTGATGAGTTCAGCTGCTTTTTGTGCCCCATTAGTGGGTATAGGTTTCCAACCTGCTTTTTCCCCAATGTGTGCCATGATGGTCTGTGCCAGGAGTTCAGGTGTTGTTTGAGAATATTGCATCTTTATACCCGCTCGCTGCCGAGCCAGACGTTCTGCTATGTAGAGTTGCTGGTCAAATTGCTTTTCCAATGGAAAAAAGATAAATGGCCGACGCAGAGCGGTAAGCCCCACTGTTGTCGTCCCCCCTCCTACCACTACGGCCATATCGCAGGCTGCATAGTACTCAAAGATATTAGGGATAAAGCTGTGAAGCTCCACACCAGATGATAGTTGAGGTAATTTTTTTCCAAACAGCTCCCCGCAAACACAGACCATATGCAGATCGGGTATATTCTTTTTCATGCGGATGATATAACCCAAAAACTGATAGTACCTGTGTGCAAAATCACGCTTATTTGGTAATAAAAAGCCGAATCTCTTATGAGGAATGTCTTCCGGTTCACCCACAAAAAGACGAATCAGGCGGTCACTTAAGAAACGGATCTGTAAAGCCATGGAACGGTTGCTTAGGTAGGCCACTATTTTTCCAGGAGATTTATAGTCATAGCCTGCAGACCAATAAAGTCTTCAATCATAACCATACTGTTTTCCATTTCAACCTGTTTCTTGTACATGGCAGTGATGATTTCATATGCTTCATCACCGATCACCAGATCAAAATGATATTTGGCAATTACTTGTTTAAAAAGATTGGTATTATACGCCATAGCTTTCTGCGATAACAGGGCATATTTCAAAATATTCAATTTAAATCCATTTAAGGCTTGAATACCTCCCTCTTTGTTGTAATCGGCGCCAAGTTTGGATTCAGGAAGGATTGTTTCCCCGGCATGCAAGAGCACTTGACAGGCCAGAGGATGGGTCATCCACAAAATATCTACATCAAAAAGCTTAAGTTACTATACCATACTCTATCACTACGAAACGCATTCAGCATATATTTTATAAAAACAGGTCTTTACAAAAAAACGCAGAGCGTGTTATAGTAAGTCATCTTTTTTTTAAGCAACAAATTTATGCATGTAAAAGCAATTAGCATACATTCGGATTCCTATCCCACAACCGAGTACTATCCCTTTAATCTGGCGGTTATGCAAAAGACCCCGCAGCTTGAATTGAAAAAAACGGTAAGTTTTTTCGTTGGCGAAAACGGTTCCGGCAAATCAACTCTGCTTAAGGCCATCGCCACGGCATGCGGTTACTACATTTGGCAGGGTATTATGCGCCAGCCTTCCTACACCAATCCTTACGAAAAACTGCTGTACAAACATCTCACTATTCATTGGCATGACGGCAGAACACCGGGTTCTTTTTTCGCGGCCGAGCTGTTTAAAAATTTTTCTACGATTTTAGATGATTGGGCCAGAGACGACCCCGGATTATTTGATTATTTCGGCGGCGCTTCCCTTGTAACACAATCGCACGGTCAAAGTCATATGGCTTTCTTTAAAAGCCGCTTTGAACGTAAAGGGCTCTATCTGCTGGACGAACCGGAAAACGCTCTTTCCCCACGGCACCAGATTGAACTTTTACACCTGCTGCGGTCTATGAACCAGACAGGCCATGCCCAGTTTATCATCGCTTCACATTCGCCAATCCTGCTCTCTATGCCCGAAGCCGACATCTTCAGCTTTAATCATGTGCCTATAAAGAAGGTCACTTATGAAGATACCGATTACTATAAGGTTTACAAAGAATTCTTAAACAACCGGGAAAAATATCTAACTTAAGCCCTACTTTGACAGCCCTTTATAAATAATGTATAAATGAGGAAGATATGGGATTAACGCTTACGGAAAAGATTTTTAAAGCTCACCTTATCTCAGGATCACTTAAGGCCGGAGAGGAACTGTCTATTAAAATCGATCAAACACTCACACAGGATGCTACCGGCACTATGGTCTACCTGCAGTTTGAAGCCATGGGCATGGCGCGGGTACAAACCGAGCTTTCCGTATCCTATGTGGATCATAACACACTGCAAAATGATTTTCGTAATATGGACGACCACCGCTACCTGCAGAGTGCGGCCCGCAAGTACGGCATCTACTTTTCACGACCCGGTAACGGGATATGCCATCAGGTACATCTGGAACGTTTCGGCAAGCCGGGCAAAACACTGCTGGGCTCGGACTCTCATACCCCAACCGCGGGGGCCCTAAGCATGCTGGCTATCGGGGCGGGAGGTTTGGATGTGGCCGCAGCTCTGGCCGGAGAGCCTTTCTCGCTTAACATGCCGGATGTCGTGGGAGTAAAGCTGACGGGAAGCCTTAAGCCCATGTGTTCGGCCAAAGATGTTATCCTCACCATTCTACAGCAGGAAACCGTAAAGGGCGGTGTGGGCAAGGTATACGAATACTTCGGGCCGGGTGTGGCAACGCTCTCGGTTCCGGAACGCGCTACAATCACCAACATGGGCGCGGAACTGGGCGCCACCTCATCGCTTTTTCCGGCGGATGATATAACCAGAAAGTTTTTAGCAGTGCAAAAGCGTGAGCAGGACTGGATGGAGCAGCTTGCGGATCAGAATGCTCACTATGATAGACTTATCGAGATCGATCTTGAAAAAATCGTACCCATGGCGGCCCAGCCCCATATGCCGGACAAGGTTGTACCGGTAAGCCGGATTGAGGGGCTTAAGATCGATCAGATTGCCATCGGATCATGCACCAACTCTTCTATTAATGATCTGGGCATTGCGGCGGATATTCTGGCGGGCAAACATATTCACGAAACTGTTTCCTTAGGGATTTCTCCCGGCTCACGGCAGGTGCTGCTCAGCGCGGCCCGGGCGGGAATTCTCTCCAAGCTTATTGCTGCGGGCGCCCGTATTCTGGAAAGTGCCTGCGGTCCCTGCATCGGCATGGGATTCGCGCCCTGTTCCGGCGGAATCTCGATGCGTACTTTTAACAGAAACTTTAAGGGCAGAAGCGGTACTGCAGACGCTTCTGTCTATCTGGTTTCACCTGAAACGGCTGCTGCTGCCGCTTTACACGGAGATTTTATTGATCCGCAGAAGCTCGCTTTTGTTAAAAAAGATTATACGGAATTTACCGAGATCGACGACTCCATGATAATCCCGCCGCCCAAGGAAAGCAAAACCGCAGAGATAGTACGGGGACCAAATATTAAACCGCTGCCTGTGGGCAGCCCTCCCTCCGACTCAATTCAGGCAGAGGTTTTGATTAAAACCGGCGATAATATTACCACGGATCATATCCTGCCTGCCGGAGCACAAATACTGTCCCTGCGCTCCAATATTCCGGAGATTGCCAAACACGTGTTCGAACAGCTGGATCCGGAGTTCTACAACCGCGCGAACAAGGCTGGGGCTGGAATTGTTGTTGGCGGAGAAAACTACGGTCAGGGCTCTTCCCGTGAACACGCGGCCATAGCCCCTATGTTTTTAAAGATAAAAGCGGTTATTGCTAAAAACTTCGCTCGTATTCACAAAGCAAACCTCATTAACTTCGGAATCCTGCCGCTTGAGTTTCAAAACGCGGATGATTACGAACAGATTGATAGGGGTGACCGGCTTACACTGACGGCTATTGCGGAAAGCTTAAAGAGTGGTGAACCAATACGGGTACGCAACAGCACTAAAAACAGTGAGTTTTTGGTTCGCTGCGATCTCTCCCCGCGTTTTAAGCAGATAATTCTGGCAGGCGGCAGGCTGAATGAGATAAAAAGTAAAAAATGATCGATATGTTATATTAAAATACGCGGCATAAAAAACCAGAGAGAAAAAATCAGGAGCAGTATGCCGGAGATGAGCAGAGAATAACGGCTTAATTTTGAAAAAATGTCAAAGGCCACATGACGAACCATGAATACGGCCAAGGCGATAATTGCTAAAAAGGTAAAAATGCCAAGTCCGAAAAAAGGAATGATCAAAGGGACTAATTCTACCTTCCCTAGGGCAAGCAGCATGGTAAGCAGTGCCCAGCCAAAGGGACAGGGAGCAAGCCCCGTAAGAATGCCCACAACAATTGCGGACTTTTTATTTTTAATAATTTGAGCGGTTTGAGGATTCTCTTTGTTTTTTATTTGATTAATACCCTTTAAAATCATAAAAACCGAAATCAAAGCTAAACCGATTCCTCCTGCAATTTGTAATATATAGGTAACTGCCGCCGAATCAACCATAGATGCGAACAGGGAAAAGGCAAAAGCTAAAAACACCACATCGATTAAATGGGTAATGGTGAAGGTAATTATAAACCCCAGGGCATGGGAAAATTTTTTATTGCCTTCAGTAAGATAGGCAATTAATATACCTTTTCCGTGACCCGGCATGGCGGCATGTAAAAAGCCTAATGCAAACACCGAGATGAGCAAAAGAAGCAGGCCCCCAAAAGAGAACTCGACGGTAAAAAGATTTTTCATATCACCTAAAATCTGCTCCAGAAATCCGGTTTCAGGTACGCGGGAATCCGTAATATTGTACTGTTTAATAAGATTGGGCAGTCCGCTCTCGGAAGTACTCATAAGCATTTTCCCGCTCTCCAGCTGTTCTTTAAGCTGGGATTCATCAATGCTGGAAGCAATCACATTTTTATCTGTATAGGTTGTCCGCGTGCCAGCTTGGAGATCACTACTGGCCTGGTTGACTTTATCTCTTGACTGACCTTCGGAAGGACTCGGATCAAAGGGATCCCAGCCGAAGTTAAATTCTTCGGAGTCGGTATAGCCGTCGAAATCCGTATCGGGCGCATTAGGATTTAATCCGTAAAGCTCTTCAAAATAATCGTTCAAACCGTCACTGTCCGTATCTTTTTGATCATCATCGAAGGTAGAAAAATCAGGCTTCTCCAGATCAAACTTCCATTCCCGGATTTTACTCGTAAGCAGGACTTCTCTACTGCCTTGATACAAGTTACCGCTTTCATCCAAAAGCACGATCTTATTGGTCTGCGTGGCAAAGTACTCAATAAAAAGGTCGACATTGAATACAATAGGGTAATCGTCCTGACTGACTTTAATAAAAAAATTAATATACACCCCGGAAGACAATATCTGATAGACTTCCGCGTCTTCCGTTTCTATCTGCGCTTTTTCTATAAGTCCGTTGTTACCGTAAATCTTAAAGTGCTCATTAAAATAAGGCAGCAGAATCAACTTAAGATCTTCGAGCGTAAGCCGCTTGGGGTCTACCTTATTATCCTGAGCCAGGAGTGTTACTTCATACGGATGTATATAGCTTGTAGCAAACAGCCCCTTTTCCGTAACCTGGACGGTGGTGATTGAGATATCCAATGGGTGGGCAAACGCGCTTATTCCAATAATAATTAATATAAAAATGAGAATATATTTTTTCCGGTTGTGCATTATTTATATATCCAGTATTTCATTCAAGCTTTACTATTTATTAAGACTTTATTATATTATGCTCAAAGTATTTATTACGCGTTAGGAATTATATAAACTTTTTATATTTTAGACAAGAGTCAAGTTATGGCAACTTCATCCTACTTAAATACAGCTTTAAAAGCGGCCCAAAAAGCGGCAGAAATACATAAACGCTATTTTAATAATAACGTGGATGTACGTACCAAATCCTCGCATTTCGATCTGGTTACACAGGCAGATCTGGAAGCGGAGCAGGCAATAGCCCGAATAATAAAAAAGGAATTCCCAAACCATAATATTATCGGTGAAGAAAACGAATACGAGCAGACTTCTTCCCCCTATTACTGGATTATTGATCCGCTGGACGGCACCAACAATTTCGTTCATGGCCTGCCGATCTTTTCGGTATCCATAGCCTTGGCAAAAGATAATGTGCCAATTATCGGCATAGTATTTGATCCGATGCGGGGTGAGCTTTTTAAGGCTGTTAAAGGTAAAGGCGCCTATTTAAACGATAAAAAAATAAACGTATCAAAAAACAGTTCCCTGAAACAAAGCTTGCTGATAACAGGTTTCTACCACGACAGATCTCATGCCATGAAACGTACTTTGGATAATATTTATAATTTCTTTACGGAGGGTATAATCGGCCTGCGGCGTCTGGGTTCCGCAGCATTGGATTTGTGCTATGTAGCCTGCGGCCGGGCGGACGGGTTTTGGGAATTCTTGCTGAATCCGTGGGATTTCTCCGCCGGAGCACTGATTCTTAGAGAGGCTGGAGGCAAGATCACGGCTTTTAATGGCAAAGACATCCGTCTTGATCCCACATCCGTTGTAGCTTCCAACGGGCACATTCACGATCAGATGATCGAAGTTCTACAGAGAGATTAGTTTTTTAACTTATAAAAAAAGGAACACAGATTACACAGATTTGCAAAAAAATTAACATATCTATACGATCCATGGTTCAGATTATATTAAATCATCATAATCTGTGAAATCTGTGCAATCTGTGGTTTCTATTATATTACCTGCATATCCACAAAGCTATAGCAATATGATATAATGAGGAAAACAAAGAAAGGAGGGGAATATGGTAGGCAACGATTTTCCTAAAAGCTTAATAGAATTTGAAAAAAGATTTGCAACAGAAAAA
>Ga0315549_1000079_pt1 | contig 98685 bp, 87 predicted proteins | sample SalMarSW160200MG_FD_203101 | JGI IMG/M metagenome (GOLD analysis project Ga0315549, IMG submission 203101) | Salt marsh sediment microbial communities from the Plum Island Ecosystem LTER, Massachusetts, United States - Salt Marsh Sediment SW1601-200 ... | reverse complement strand
TGTTGGGGGGGGGCTTGGGGGGGGTGTGCGCAGTTCGACCTGGGTCTGGGTCAGCGGGGCCGAATACGTCTCCTGGCGGCGCGAGAACAACGACCGCATCACGCTCGTCAGCGACAAGTCCACCTACGTCCCCGGCGAGACGGCTGAGATCCTCATCCCCAGCCCCTTCGCGGGGGAGCAGTGGGCCTGGGTCACGGTCGAGCGGGGTGGGGTGCTCCACCAGGAGGTATTGCGGCTGGAGAGCAACTCCACCGTCTACCGGCTGCCCATCACCTCCGACCACGCGCCCAACGTTTACATCTCCGCCGTCATAGTCAAAGTACCCGACGCGCCCCCACCCCCGGCCCCTCCCCCAACTCTGGGGGAGGGGAGTCCTTCCCCCCCAGAATTGGGGGGGACCGAGGGGGGGCGAACCGCCACCCACAAGGTGGGCTACGTCATGCTGACGGTCGAACCGGTGGAACAGGAACTACACATCACGCTGACACCCAGCCTGGCTCGGTCGGAGACCGGCCAGAACTGGCAGGCGGAGCCGGGCGACACTGCCTCCTTCGACGTGGAAGCCCGCGACGCGGGGGGCGAGCCGGTGCAGGCAGCCTTCTCGCTCGACCTGGTGGACAAGGCGGTGCTGAGCCTGCAGCCTCGCGCGCCGGGTGCCATCCTGGAAGCGTTCTACGGGCAGCGGGGCTTGGGTGTCTCGACCGCCAGTAGCCTGGTCATCTCTGTCAACCGGCTGCTGCTGGAGCAGATGGAGGAGATGGAAGAACACTTCGCAGCACGGGACCTGGGAATGGGCGGTGGAGAGGTTGAGGTGCCTGCCGCGGCGCCGATGCCCACGACAGTGGCCGAGATGGCTGTTGAAGAAGAGGGGATGCGCAAAGCGGCGGCGGAACTCCCGCCCGGTGTCCAACTGCGGGAGCAGTTCGCCGACACCGCCTTCTGGGACAGTACTGTCGTCACTGACCGCGCAGGCCGGGCCACGGTTGAGGTCGAACTGCCGGACAACCTCACCACCTGGGTCTTCCGGGGTGTGGGCGTGACTGCTGACACGCAGGTGGGCGAGGCGACGGTGGACCTGCTGGTCACCAAGCCGCTTTTAGTGCGGCCTGTGACACCGCGCTTCTTCGTCGCCGGCGACCGGGCACAACTGGCGGCGCTGGTCAGCAACAACACAGAAGGGGCGCAGATGGTCGAGGCCACGCTGCACGCCGAGGGGCTGGCGCTGGAAGACCCATCCGCGCAGACGGTCTCCATTGCTGGCGGCGCGGAGGCGAAGGTCACCTGGTGGGTCACGGTGGAGGACGTGGAGGCGGTGGACGTGGTGATGAGCGCCGTTGCAGGTGAGTATTCCGACGCTGCCCGCCCGCGCCTGACCACCGGCCCGGAGGGCACGCTGCTGGTCCACCGCTACACCGCGCCGGAGATCGTCGGCACCGGCGGGCAACTGGTGGGCGAGGACAGCCGCACCGAGGTGGTGGCCTTGCCCCCCCTCAGTCCCCCCCATTGGGGGGGAGGAAAGGGGGAGAGGCGGGGTGAACTTTCCATCCGGCTCGACCCGTCGCTGGCAGCCGGTATGCGCGACGGTTTGGCCTACCTGGAGCACTTCCCCTACGAGTGCACCGAGCAGACCGTCAGCCGCTTCTTGCCTAACGTGCTCACCTACCGCGCCCTGCGCGACCTGGGGCTTTCCGACCCCGAACTGGAAGCCAGGCTGCCCGGCCTGGTCGGAGAGGGGCTGAGCAAGCTCTACTTGCAGCAACACGCCGACGGTGGCTGGGGCTGGTGGTACGAGGGCGAGAGCAATCCCTATCTGAGCGCCTACGTCGTCTTCGCGTTGGCCAAGGCACAGGAAGCCGGCTTTGAGATGCGAGAGGACGTGATCGAGCGTGGGCTGGGCTACCTGGAGAGTGCGCTGGTGAGAGCCCGCGAACTCCGATCCTACCGCGAGGCCAACCGGCAGGCGTTCATCCTCTACGTGATGGCCGAGGCCGGCCCAACCGCCCACGCCAGCGAGTACACCGGCGACCTGTACCGCCGCCGCGACAAACTCAGCCACTACGGACGGGCCTTCCTGGCGCTGACGCTGCATCTGATTGACGAGAACGACTCTCGTATCTCTACTCTCCTCTCTGATCTACAGAACGCAGCTATCCTCAGCGCCACCGGTGCCCACTGGGAGGAGGCGGACTACGACTGGTGGGCGATGAACACCGACACCCGCTCGACCGCCGTCATCCTGGACGCGCTGGTGCGGCTGTCTTCCTCCCCCTCGCAGGGGGAGGGCCGGGGAGGGGGGCTCATCCCCAACGTGGTGCGCTGGCTGATGGTCGCCCGCCAGGATGGCATCTGGGAGACGACGCAGGAGACCGCCTGGGCGCTCATCGCCCTCACTGACTGGATGGCCGTCACCGGCGAACTGGCCGGGGAGTACGACTATGACGTGCGGCTCAACGACGAAGCACTGGCGCAGGGCTCCGTGACCCCGGACACAATTGACGAGCCGGTAGAACTGCGGGTGGATGTGGCCGAGTTGCTCGCCGACGTGGGCAACCGGCTGACGGTGGCGCGTGGGCCGGGCGAGGGCCGCCTCTACTACACCGCCCACCTCAAGGTCTACCTGCCGGTGGAGGAGATCGAGCCGCTGAACCGGGGGATCATCGTGTCGCGCCAGTACTGCCGTATAATGAACAATGAATCAATGGACAATGAATCAATGAACAATGAATCAATGAACAATGAACGGCAGGAACGCTGTGAGGAGGTAAATGAGGCGCGGGTCGGGGACGTGGTGCAGGTGCGGCTGACGATGATCGCGCCGCACGACCTGTACTACGTCGTCGTCGAGGATCCGCTGCCGGCCGGGGCCGAGGCGATTGACACCAGCCTGGAGACGACGAGCCTGGCGGAGCAGGAGCCGGGACTGTACCGCGAGACAGAGGAGCAGTCGTGGCGTTGGTTCTACTGGTGGTGGTGGCGCTGGTACAGCCGTAGCGAGATACGGGACGACAGGGTAGCGCTCTTCGCCGACTACCTGCCGGCGGGCACCTACGAGTACGTCTACACCTTCCGCGCCACGCTGCCGGGCGAGTACCAGGTCATCCCCACCACCGCCCAGGAGTTCTACTTCCCAGAGGTGTTCGGGCGGGCGGATGGGAGGCTGTTCACGATTGCGGTAGTATCAACGAACCGCTGAGAAAAGAACGGCTGAAGGAGATTTTGAACCGCGTGACCGATTTCTTGCATCACGACGATCTGCTGCATTGCCTCCTGGCTGATGACGGCGTGCAGGGGCACGGTCGTCCACCGGCGGTCACCGGTACGATGAACACTGCGCCCGGATGCTCCTGGAGAGTGTAGGTGATCCCGTTGCCAGTATGGATGCGCACGCGATCTTTCAGTACCTCCTGGCGACGGCCCGATACGCCGCTGGTTGGCGGCACTGCAGAATCTGCGTCTCTTCCCGGTGCTGCCGCACCTCGTCCAGGTCAATGCGCGCCACGGCGTAGCCCTCGCTGGGTTCGTCCACGCTGGTGTAGACTTTTCCTCGAGGGCCGACGATGCTGCTCTGGCCAAAGAAGGTATATGAGGGCTCCTCTCCTACTCGATTGGCGGCAGCCACGAAGACTGCGTTCTCGTAGGCCCGTGCCAGCAGGTAGACTCGCCATTCGTCGGCATAAGGCTGCTCCCAACTGGCGCATACCACCATCAACTCTGCCCCTTCCAGCACCAGGCTGCGCGCCACCTCTGGGAAGGCCAGGTCCCACCCGATCATCATCCCGACGGTGCCAAATGTGGTCTCGAAGGTATTGAGCCGATAGCCGGGACGGAAGGCAATCCGTTCCTCTCCCCGCAGGTGCACCTTGTGGTACTGGCCGATGAGGTCGCCATCGGGACCGACCAGGACGGCGGTGTTGTAAAGAATGCTCTCGACTTTCTCCTTGCTGACCATCCCAAAGGCGACATGTACGCCAGACTCACTCGCCCGCTGAGCGATGAGGTTGACCGTAGGGCCCGGGACGCGCTGGGCCAATTGAGGGAAGCGGGGCCCGACCTCGTACCCCGTCGTGATAAGTTCCGGGAAGACGATCAGGTCTACCGGCTGTTCGGTCGCGATGCGGGCGATGAACTCACTCATCTTAACCAGGTTATCTTCCATTTGGCCCAGTTCGGGCTTCATTTGTACTGTGGCAACGGAGATTTCGCGCATAGTGGATAATCCTCCATACGAGTTTCGGCATCCACCCTGGCCCGGGAGACACGAGCAGACAACGGGATGAAAGCTTGCAGTGATTATACTACTCTGGTCACCGCGCGCAAGTTAGGTGTCCTGCGTCCTCGACGACTACCACGCCGTCATCGCTTCCCCCATTCACGCTGCTCTCGACCTCCTGCTGATCCATCCGCTGCCGCACGTCCACCTGGTCATCGTCGCACGGGTGGACCCGCCGCTGTCGCTCAGTGTGCAGTCCTTCCTCACGCGCAGTGCGATCTTACGCGACATGTCGGCCGGCTTGTGCGACTACGTCCTGGAGACGGAGAACAGCGTTGAAGCAATTCCCTCTCTCCCTCCATCGCCGGGCATCACCCCTGGCTGCTCCTCACCCGCTCTCAACTGGCTACACTCCGTGGCGACCACGCTCAGGCCGAGCGGCTCTGCCGTCAGGCCGAATCCATTCTCCAGACACAGGGGGACCGCGCCGGGCTCTACACCGTCTACCATGACCTGGCCGGGAGCGCCCGGAGCCAGGGCGATTTCGACCGGGCCGAGGGGTTCTTTCCCTCAAAGGCAAAATGCTCTCCAGCCCGGGTGATTTCACCGGGGCGCTGGATGCGTGGCACACGGCCCTGAGCCTGATGGAGGCTTACGGCAACCGCCACCAACAAACCGGCATCCTCAGCAACGTGGCCTACTACCACTGCCTGCTGGGTCAGTTCGACCACGCGGAACCACTGGTGCGCCGGGCGCTGGAGTTGGCTCAGGCATTTGATCGTCAGAGTGAGTACGCCTACACCCTCAACGTGCAGGGGACGATTCACCAGGCTCGAGGCGAGTGGGAGGCCGCCTTGTCACTCGTTTGTCACATCCATCTGCTATACTTGGGTCAAGTTTGGCTCTGCCAGGCTTATCCGTCGCCCGCGCCGGTTGCATCCTGGTTCTCGACACTTTGTTCCGCCTTCTCTTGCAGCCGGTCCAGGGCTATTTCGGCTGCTCGTTTGAGCAGGCCCTGCTTGGGCGGCGCTGCTTCCTCCTCCGGCTCGGCGAAGGGATCGCGGTCGTAGAGGCGACAGAAGACGTAGTGGCTCAGGACACGCAACGTCGCGAGAACTGGCGCGGCGAGCAGCATTCCCAGGATGCCGGCCATACTGCCACCGATGATGATGCCGATCAACACTACCAGCGGATGCAGGTTGAGGCTGCTACCCATGACGCGGGGCAGGATCAGGTTTCCTTCGACCTGTTGGATCACGATGTATAGTCCGATGACCAGCACTGCGAACCAGAAGTTGCTCAGTGGCAGAAAGATGGAGCCCTCGAACAGGGCCACCAGTGCTGCCGGTATCAGCGCGAGGATGGGGCCGAGGTTAGGTATGAACTCCATCACCCCTGCGATCAGCCCCATCACTACTGCATAGGGCAGCCCGACGGCTGTGCAGATCACGGTCGTGATGATCATCATCACCAGGCCCATCACCAACTGGCCGCGCAGGAATGCGTTCCACACATCCGCAGTCTGTTGGCGCACGCGCACGAAGTCTTCGCGATAGCCAGGAGGAGCCAGGTTATCCAATTGCTCAACGAAGCGGTCGGCGTCCTTGACCAGGTAAAAGGTGGCTATCAGAATGATAATCAACCAGAAGGCTCCCGATGCGAGGTCGAACACGACGTCGAGGGTCCCTTCCGCGACCGAGGCCACGAAAGAAGTCAGCATTGCACTCAGTTCCTGGTACACGTCGCTCAGGTCCAGGGAATAGTCCCCGATCTCCACGGGCCGCTCAAAGGAGGCGCCGAGGTCGGTGATGATGCGGATAACGTCAAACTGTGTTTCACGCACAGCCCGCACAACATTCGAGACGGCGCTTACCGGTGCGGCCACCACCACCCCCAGCATCCCCGCAATCAGGACCAGGAAGACGAGGGCCGTGGTCAGCCCGCGTGAAAGGTGAAGACGGTCGGTAACGAAGCCAACGATGGGACTCAGGATGAAGGCCAGCAGGAACGCGATCATCAGTGGCGGGAGGACGTCACGAAAACGGTGGATCGTCAGCGCCAGCAGCATCAGGATAATCAGTGCAACAGCGCGCTTGGTGAAAGCGCTCCAACGATGGACCGGTTCACTCATTGGATGAATCTCTCCTGTCTCTACTCTACCCTCGCACCCGTACCATCCACGGGGCCAGCGCCCACACCCGCTCGCAAGCCAGGCCCTGCAGAGCGTCAAGCATCGCCTTCAGACCCCCATCCCTGCCCCTTCCCCCTGCAAGTGGGAAGGGGGGCGGGAGCAGCGTGTGCCGGGGGGGGGCTACTTGCACAATCGTGTACTCCAGTTCTGGCTTGAGACCGGCTAACTCCTTGGCTACTGCCAGTGCCGTCTCAAAGTCGCCCAATTCGTCCACCAGCCCAATCTCATGCGCCTGAGCGCCGGTCCATACTCTGCCGCGTGCGATCTCTTCCACCTGTTCCTCTGTCAGCCCGCGGCCTTCGACCACGCGCGCCTTGAAACGGGCATAGGCCTCGCCCAGATCACGGCGCACCCGGGCCCGTTCCTCCTCGTTGAAAGGAGCCATCTCGGAGTAGATGCCAGCCATCGCGCCTCGCTGTACCGATTCGCGGCCGATTCCCAGTTTTCCGTACAGGCCCGCTGCGACGAACTTGCCGCCCCAGATGCCGATGGATCCAGTCAGCGTGGTCGGGCGGGCGACGATGTGGTGGGCCAGCGCCGAGACGTAGTAGCCGCCCGAGGTGGCCTGCTCCCCCATCAGCACGACTACCGGTTTGCGCTCCCGCAGCCGGCGCACCTCGCGGCAGATCATGTCGGAGGCGATTGCCGAGCCACCGGGCGTTTCGACGTGGAAGATGACCGCCGCGATGCGCTTATCGGCCTCGGCGCGGCGCAGCGCCTGCACGATCGTCTCCGCCCCCGCCTGCGCCTCGCCGAAGGGGAGCGGCACTGGCACGGGCATCGGGATGCGGTGGCTGCGGCCCGGCACGATGAGCCCTTCCAGCGACACCACGCCGAGACAAGTGCGCGTGGTCCACTTGACCGGCTTGCGGAGCCAGCGGGCGGCCTCCCGCCAAGTGCACAACGTGGCCGGGCTTTCGCCGTTCCCCTTCTCTCCACCCGCAGCGACGGGGAAATGCGCGGCCAACTCGTCCTCGTAGAGCACCGCGTCGGCCAGTCCTGTCTCGACCGCCTCGGCGGCCGTGAGCGGCATCGCGTCAATCAGTGCACGCACCCGCGCCGCGTCGAGCCCGCGTCCATCGGCGACGGTGGCGACGATTTCGTCGAAGTAGGAGTCGAGGATGGTGTTCAGCATCTCCCGGTGCGGCTCGCTCATCGTCGAGCGGCGGAAGGTATCGGGCGAGACCTTGTACTCGGCGATGGCCTCCATGTCCGCCTCTACCCCCACCAGCGCCAGGGTATCCTTGAGGAACACTGGTTCGGCCCGCAGTCCCAGCGCGAAGAGGCGGCCGGATTGGGGAAGGATGACCTCGTCGCAGGCCGAGGCCAGATAGTAGTCCCAGGTGCTGGCGGTGGGCAGCCAGGCTATAAGGCGCTTTCCCCTGGCGCGCAGGCCGAGCAGCATGTGGCGCAGGCTGTAGCGCGCAGACGGTCCAGCCTGGAGCGTGTCGAAGCGCAGCACCACCCCCTGCACGCGCCGGTCTGCGCCAATCATCTCCACCATCGCCCGCATGTTCTCCAGGCTGACCTCCTGGGGAAAGAGCGGCAGGCGACTGAAGGGGAAAGGCAACGGGTCACGCCGGACCGTCCGTTCCGGGTAGGAACCGCGGATGGGCAGCACGACGCAGTCGAGCCCCTGGCGGCGCAGGGAACGTAGGAGATTGCGAAGCGCCAATGCAGCATTGCGCGGAAGATCACGTGGCCTCATTGTGTTGCTCCCATCACACCAGCCGCAGCGACGGCACGACGTCCAGGTCCCAGCCGGCCCGCTCACCGGAGATGAAGCGCTGATACGCGCAGGCGCCCACCATCGCAGCGTTGTCGGTGCACAGGATCGGCGGTGGATAGTAGACCGGCACGCTGGCCCGTTCGGCGGTCGTGGTCTGCAGCGACTGGTTGGCCGAGACGCCCCCGCAGAGCAGCACAGCCGTCACGTCGAATTCCTCCGCTGCTCGCGTTGCTTTGGCCGACAGCACATCTACTATCGCCGCCTGGAAACTGGCCGCCAGGTCGGCCAGCAGGCGGCCCCGGGGCGGATCGCTGTACTCCTGAACCACGCGTAACACGGCGGTCTTGAGTCCGCTGAAACTGAAGTCGTAACTATCATCCAGCCAGGCGCGGGGGAAGCGGAGGGCTGCCGGGTTGCCCTCCTGGGCCGTTTCCTGGATCGCCGGCCCGCCGGGGTAGGGTAGCCCCAGCAGCCGCCCCACTTTGTCGAAGGCCTCGCCCGCGGCATCGTCGAGCGTGCCGCCCAGGTACTCGTATTGGCCGTGACCGTGCATCAGGATCAGTTCGGTGTGGCCGCCGGAGACGATGAGCGCCAACAGCGGGAATTCCAGCCCTGCCGGGGCCGCACTCTCGCTCTCCACTTCCAGCCAATGGGCGTAGATGTGCGCCTCCAGGTGGTTGACCCCCAGCAAGGGCAGATTGCGCCCCAGCGCGAGTCCCTTGGCGGCGTTGACTCCCACCAGGAGCGAGCCTGCCAGCCCCGGCCCGTAGGTCACGGCCACGGCGTCCAGGTCGTTGAAGCCCAGGTGGGCCTCTCGCATCGCCTGTTCGATCACGGGCACGATGGCCTCGATGTGGGCGCGGGAGGCAATCTCGGGGAAGATGCCGCCGTAGCGGGCGTGCAGTTTGACCTGCGAGGCGATGACGTTGGATAGGATACGCTGCCCGTCCTCGACCACAGCGGCAGCGGTCTCGTCGCAGGAAGTTTCGATAGCGAGGATACGGATCATTTCGCCTCCATCCGCAAGACAAGCGCCATATTGCCGTGTATCTCCCAGGCTTCCAGAAAGTCGGCCGCTCGAATCTCCCCCGGCCCAGTGTTGGGATCAACCAGCAGCAGCCGGTCGGCCTCATAGTCTTCCACGATGACTGTGTGGACGTATGGTATCTGGCTTGTTGGGAACATATTGATGTAGACGATCGGAAACACGCCGCGGTCAATCAGCATCTGCAATTGCTCCAGCGAGAGGTGATCGATAGTTGCTGTGAAACCAAGCTCGCGGGCACATGCCAGAACGTCCCTGGCATAGGTACCGAACTCCTGCGTCTTACATTTTCGACGTAACGTGGCCTCATCTATTTCGATACCGTGGTGAGCGAGAAGAATCCGCAGGCCGGCCACTGTACAGGAGTAGGGATGTTCCTGCCTACGAAAAGGCAATCTCGATTTCATCCCGGTTCTCTTCGTAGAGCTTTTGAGCCAGTGCCTCCATTTCCTCCAGCGGTGTCCATCCCACAATGACTGGATGGTCCCCGTCTACAGCCAGCATTCCTACCTCTCCCACTACACCGACGCCGGGATAGGTCAGAAGCACAGGGACGAGCCAGAGGGGTCGGATTGGGAAAAGCACCAACTTGGGCAACCCAGCAGAGAAGCAATCGGGCAGATGTTCGACGATAAATTGATTGGCGGCAACCATCGCCTGCCTGGCGTTGAGCACGACTCGGGCCCGGGTTTCGGAGGCAACTTCTGCCTGATATGTAGCCTGTGTCTCGCGCAGAGTGTGACCCTGCGCCGGGCGCAATGATGTGATGTACACCACCAGCCGCTGCCCGAAACTTTCCGGCAAGGCTTCGTCAAGTTCCAGGTGGGTATTGTCTAGTACAGAGGCCTCTGTAATCATTTCTGCGGTCACAATCGTCTCCTTCTTTCGGGTGTTACATCTCGATCACCAATTCTTTCGGGAAGTCGGTCAGGTTGTGAACGGTGCCGTCGGAGTCAATCCAGAGCACGTCCTCAATGCGGATACCAAAGCCCCGGTCGGGGTAATACAGCCCCGGCTCGCAGGTGAAGACGTGGCCGGGCTTGAGCACGTCGCTGTTGGTGGGCACGTCGCCGAAGCGTGGCTCCTCGTGCACCGCCAGCCCCAGCCCGTGGCCCACGCTGTGCACATAGCCCACATCGGTCTTGCTGTCGCTGGCGACGGTGGGATGACCGCGGCTCTCGAAGAACTCGCAGGTCATGTGCTGGTAGCGTCGCGCCTTCGTCCCCACCTCGTAGGCCTCGATGAGACTCCTCTGGCATTCGTACACATCCCGGTAGGCTTCCTCGACCTCTGGCGGGGCGTAGCCCAGGCAGAAGGTGCGGGTCATGTCGAAGAAGTAGCCCCCGCCGGCCTCACGAGGGAAGATGTCGAAGACGATGGTCTGCCCCGACGCGATCACGTCCTCAGGGCGGCCCTTGCTGTGGGGGACGCCCGCATCGTGCCCGATGGAGAAGATGAAGCCCTCGGGGTCCTCCAGTCGCTGCTCGGCGATGAAGCGGTTGATCTCCTCGTGCACCCGCCCGATAGTCAGCGGAGTGGAGTCGGCCTGCACCAGCGCATCGTCCTTCACCCGGTGCGACCTCAAAAACTCGACGGTGCGGGCCACGATCGCGCAGGTGCGCTGCCCCACCTCCCGGATACGCTCGGCCTCGGCGGGGTCCTTGGTGGCACGGGCGGCGTTGATCAGCGTCACGTCGAAGTCACCGTAGGCCTCGATGCCCTCCAGTTGTGTGTCCAGCGCGTTGAGCAACACCCAGGCGCGGCCCCGGTCCTCCAGTCCGTAGAAGCCCACCCGGCCGCTCACGCTCAGGTCGGCAAACACGCGGCGGTACAATTCGACGGTGGCGGCCAGTCGGTCGCCCGTCTCGCGGAGGATGCTCACGAAATCGTACTTGCTCATATTCACGACGGTGAGGCCGCTGGCGATGGCCTCCTCTCGTTCCATTGGCGAGCACAGAAGCACGGGCTCTTCGCCCCGCTTCTTGAGCACGAACCCGCCTGTGAGTCCCGCGCCGTTGGTCATGTAATACATCGCCGGGTTGCCGTGCACGGCCCCCGCCACGAGGGCCGCGTCCAGCCCACGTTCCTCCATCAGACGGTCCAGATCTTGTTTCACGCGAATGCCTCCAAAACCACCCTCAGCAGTTCCCGCTCCTCCTCCACCAACACCGTGCGCGGATCGAGCACCAGCCGGCCCTCTTCGATGCGGGCCACCACCGGCGGGTCGGCGGCCCGCAATGCAGCCGCCAGCCGGTCGGGGTGCGCCACCGGCAGCGCGACCAGTTTCGTCGGCAGCGTCTCGCCCGGCAGGCTACCCCCGCCGACGGTGGATTCGCCGTCTACGATCTCAGCCGGGACGCCTTTACGATGCAACACCCGCCGCCACCTGCGTGCCCGCCGCTCGATTTCCGCCAGGGGTGTGGCGATCATCCGCCAGACCGGGACCCGCTCGGCGGCTTCGTCCTTCAGGTAGTGGAGCAGCGTCTCCTGCAATCCGGTCAGGCAGAGTTTGTCGGCTCGCAGCGCGCGGGCCAGCGGGTGGCGCTTGAGCGGCTCTACGTACCTGGCCTGCCCGACGATGATCCCGGCCTGCGGGCCACCCAGCAGTTTATCGCCGCTGAAACAGACTACCGCTGTCCCCGCCACGACGCTTTCCTGCACCATCGGCTCGTGCATCAGGCCGAACCGGGCCGTGTCGAGCAGTGCACCACTTCCCAGGTCGTCCATCACCGGCAGGCTGTGCTCTGTGCCCAGCGCGACCAGTTCGGGCAGGGATGGCTCGGTGGTGAAGCCTACGATGCGGAAGTTGGAGTGGTGTGCCCGCATGATCAACGCCACGTCCTCATGCGCGTCCAACGCCGCTATGTAGTCGCGCAGGTGGGTGCGGTTGGTCGTGCCGACCTCGATCAGCCGCGCCCCGCTCTGCGCCATCACCTCGGGGACACGGAAGCCGCCACCGATCTCCACCAGTTGCCCCCGCGAGATGATCACGCCCTGCCCCTGCGCCAGCCCGGTTAACGCCAGGAGCACCGCCCCGGCGTTGTTGTTGACCGCCAACGCGGCCTCCGCCCCGGTCAGTTCGCACAGCAGCCGCTCGGCGTGCACCGTGCGGTGACCGCGCCGCCCCGCCCGCAGATCGTACTCCAGCGTGGAGTAGCCCCGGCTGACCGCCTCCATCGCCGCCCGTGCGGCGGCTGAAAGGGGGGCGCGCCCCATGTTGGTATGGATGATGACGCCAGTGGCGTTGATGACCGGGCGCAGCGTATGGGCCAACCGCTCTCGCAGGAGGGTACGTACCCGCGCCGCCAGCGTCGTGACGTCCGGCACGTCCACCCCGGCTCGTACCTCACTGCGCACTGCGTCGAGCGTCTCGCGTAGTGCGTCCACCGTCTGGCGGCGGCTGTAAGCGGCAACCAATTCCTGCACGGCCTCCTCGCCGAGCAGCCGGTCCACGCTGGGGAGTTGGCGCAGTTTCTCGTTGTTCATTTGCCTTTTGTGCTCCTATCCACCACTTCCAGGAATTCCGGGAAAAGGCCAAGTCCGGCCATTCCTCGTGTCGCAATGCTTCCTGGCTTTCCTTAACGACTCACTGAAGATCCATCAGTTCCCATCTGACGTCGGCCTGTAGGCCTGGGGAGCCCACTTCTCGCTCGCCACCCCTGCCCCCTGTGCCGTATTATACTCCGAAACAGGGCAGAATGGCAAGGACATCGGTATACTGGCATCTCGGCACGCAGACCTGGCGCCGTGCGTCTAGTCGTAGATAATCCTATTTGCCCTTCGGTCTTCTTCCCCAGCGGGGGTGGCTCCTTGTCGTTTTCTTGGCTATTTTTCACCTGTCTCATACAGTTTTCTGCTATACTAGCAGACTACCGGAGAGAAAGCCAGTGTTTACGTCTGTTTTTGGGTTCAAAGTGGGGCGCTATGTGCCCTAAATAAGGCCATTCCGTCGGCGTGCATTTTGCAACCAGTTGTGGTATACTTATTAGTGTTTCCCCTTGCGTGGTGGGGGATTACCAAAGTTCCAATGTGCAAGCGGGGTGGATCGCAGCGGTGGAGGTAGACAACTTCGATTCTAACCCGTACCGGGCACCGCAGGCGGACCGCTCGTGGGCTAGCCGGGTGGTCTTCGTCCCCTCCCAGGCGCGCGGCGGCGGGGTAATCTACCGGCCGGCGAGCTCTGGTGGTACTAGCTGGCGGGCGTAGATACATCCGGAATGAGGAGGGAGACTATGTCTGAGCAAGAACATACTCACGTTACAAAGCGGTGCCAATTGGTGGCAGCCCTGGCCGTCTCTATCGCCGCGCTTATGCTCGGCCTGGCGTTTGCAACAGGCACTGCGCTGGCCCAGGATGGCCCCGGGGGCCGAACTTACTTCGTGCCACTCTCCGAAACGCAAATGCGCGCGTCGCTGGACGCTCTCTACAACCCCGGTGCCACCCCGCCCAACTACAACATCATGAGCGTTGTCTCTATTGTTCCCGTCGCGAACAGCACCGTCGTTACCACCATCATCTACTACGATCACTGGGAGGACGGCTACGAGGTGGACATCGAAAAACCCACCCAGGCCACAACCCAGGTCTGGGGCGATAACGATCCGGCCAATGGCTTCCCACCTGGTTACCCCACCGACCCTGGGCTCAACGCTGGCGATGTCATCGCGCTGGAGAACGCCGTTTTTGTCAATCCCCGCGACCCAGCCGACATCCTGTACGATGGTGGGGACAAGTTTTTCGCCACCTACCAGGTGGCCGTCAGCCGCGCCGAGTGGGCAGAGCAACCTGGCACGATCCTGGCCGGCGCCGTGGAGGTCTACGACACCAGCAAGTACGGTACCCGCTTCGACGTGCCTGTGGGCGAGGATCTCACCAATGACATGTTCGAATACGTGTCGCTCTTCGTCATGGCGCAGTACGACGGCACGGTGGTGGAGATAGATACGGACGGCGACACCATCCCGGACGTTACTCACACTCTGAATCAGGGTGGGAGCCTCCACGTAGATGGCGGCATCCTGACCGGCGGGTCGGTGACCACGAACATGCCGGTGCAGGCCGACCTGGTCACCGGCGACGTGAACCCGGCGGACACCGGGTGGGGTGAGCTCCGCTGGTACGCACTCTGGCCGACGGGGCTATGGGGCGACTCCTATTACAGCGCCGTGGGTGGTCAGGCCGGTAACGACACTGACGTCTGGGTTTTCAACCCCAACCCCACGGACATCATCGTCACGGCCGAGACGCTAATGGGCCCTGCCACCCTCACTGTACCAGCCGGCGATGTCTATAGGTACACGATGCCACAGGACTCCGGTGCCCACTTCTACACTGGTGATGGCAGCACATTCTTCGCCATGGCCACCGTGGACTCCGACAGCGTGGTGTGGGACTGGGGCTTTACCCTGCTGCCGGAGAGGGGCCTGAGCCCCGTGGCCCTGGTCGGCTGGGGACCGGGCTACGACTTTGGTTACTCCGGCGGGCCCTACGATAACCGTAGCCCGGTGTGGGTGACGGCCGTGAGCACGACCACTATCTACGTGGACTACGACGGTGACCCGTCAACCGGGCCGCTCACCGACCCCAACGGTAACTACTACGACGTGGCTTACCCCGTCTCTCTTTTCGAGTCCGTCCGGGTCTACGACGACAGCGACGACGACCAGACCGGTATGCGTCTCTACACCGTGGACGGCACTCTCATCAGTGCCGTCTGGGGCGAGGAGATGGGTAGTGGTCATACGGGGAATCCCTATCTCGACATGGGCACCTCGGTCGTTCCCATGCCCGGCATCTGGACCCAGAAGGAAGCGCTGCTCTCCAACGACCTTAACGGGAACGGCCTCGTAGATCCGGGCGACACCCTGGCCTACACCATTACCACGTGGAACATGGGGACCGGCGTCGCCAGCAGCGTCGTCGTCAGCGCCACCGTCAGTGATGTCTTCTCCTCCAACGCTTCGTACGTTCCTGGGAGCACGCACCTGGACGACGGCACGGGGCCGCCGACACAGATACCAGACGACCCACCGCCTGCGACAGCCTTCCCGCTGGACGGAGGGGGGTACTTGATCGGCGACGTGATCGCGGGGAGCCCAACCTGCATCACCTTCGAGGTGATCGTCAACGACCCATTTGAGATAGGTCCAGCCGGCTGTAGCGTTGTCAACGGAATCGGGGTGGGTTCGAACGTGGGCAGTGGGGGGGATTGGGTCATGACCCCGGTGACCGTCACCCTCGACCTCGACATGGTCAAGACGGTGGAGCCCGCGGCAGCCTGGGAGCCCTTCACCCACACCCTCCACGTAACCAACAACGGCCCGATGACCGCCACGCTCACTCTCACCGACACCCTACCGCCTGACCACTTCTATGTCGTCGGCTCCGGGGTGCCCACGGACCCGGACGCCATTCCCGGACCCACCCTGGTGTGGCAGAACATCGGGCCCGTGGACGCCGATGACAGCCTCACCGTCACCTACCAGGTCACCGTCACGCCGGAGATCAGCGCCACCTTCTTCAGTACGGCTACTGTGTACGGGGTTTGTCTCTGTGGCGTCGGCACTGCCAGCGCCGAGGTGCCCACGGCCGTTGAACTGCTCTACTTCCGGGTGGGAGATGTCAGCGGACACACGGTGCGGTTGGAGTGGGCCACGGCGGTGGAGGTGGACAACTTCGGCTTCAACTTGTACCGGGCCCCGGTCCCGGATCGCTCGCGGGCCAGCCTGGTGGCTTTCATTCCCTCCCAGGTGCACGGCGGCGGCGCGACCTATGCCTACACGGACGCCGTCCCGACCGACGGCCTCTGGTGGTACTGGCTGGCGGACGTGGATACTTCTGGTGGGGAGGCCTTCCACGAGCCGGTGAGTACCGTGGTGGAGGCAGCGTCCTGGCCCTGGCGGTTCTACCTGCCAGTGGTTATGAGGTAAGCGAGCCGGCCGCTGAGGGAAGATGGAGATGAGGGCCTGGCGGCGCGTGTTCTCCCTGGTCGGCCTGATGGTCGGCATCTGGGGTGGAGCGGCCGTGCCTTTGGTGTCCGCCTCTCCTCCGCCGCCGGGGGTGTATCTCCTCCTCGCCGACCACTCTGGCCTGGTGCTAGAGTGGGTCGCGCCGCCGGTACGGGTACTGTCCGTGGACGATGGGACAGTGGACGTGGTAGCCGAGGGCTACGCACAGACGGGGCAACCAGGGGCGCCTCGTCTCCCTTTCACTTCCGCCCTGATCGTCCTCCCACCCGGCGCTATTCCCTCCCTGCGGTTCCTCCCCGTTGAGGAGACGACGCTGCCACTTCCTGCTCCCATCGCCGCCGCCCCCCGGCCCGAGGGGGTGCTGCGGGATAGAGAGGGACATCCCATTGGTGGGGTACTTGCTCCGGCCAACGCGGAGAGCCGGCCCTCTGTGCGCGTTCCGGTTGTCTTGGAGGAAATCGGTATCGTGCGCGGCGTCCGTCTGGCCCGGTTGACCTTCTACCCCGCCCTCCCGGAGGGGGGAGCGTTGCGCGTGACCCATCGCCTTCGCGTGGAGGTGTCCTGGGAGGTCCAGGGACTCTCAGCCCTTACGCTCTCCTCGACACCGGATCCCCTCCTGAGACAGGTGCGGCAGGCGGTCCTCAATCCCTGGGATGCCGTCCCGGCCGCGCGAACTTCCGGACAGGGGTTGCTGCGCACCGATGTCGGTGAGGTGCCGACCGCCTTTATTGAGGTAGCCAACCCTGGTCTCTATCGGGTGACTTACGAGGATCTAGAGGGTCTGAGTTTGGGGCCAGTCGCTCCCCGAAATCTGCGCCTCTTCCGGGGTAACGATGAGATGGCCTACGAATGGGAGGGGGATGACGACGCTATCCTCGAGCCGGGCGAGGCGCTACTCTTCTATGCGGAACCTCGCTTCAGCCGCTGGATCAATGCGGATGTCTACCGGCTGGTTGCCGACATCACCCCTGGCTTGCGAATGACGCGCCGCAGCGCTGACCCGGCTGGCCTTCCCACCGGCATCCCCTGGGTGGAGCAGGTGGCCGAGGAGAACCATGTCTACACCCCGGATTGCTTCTGCGGCCACCTGCCGCCGGGGCGAGACGGCGACCGCTGGGTCTGGGAGGAACTCCGCCGGCCTGACCGGGCGACCGCGTCCTTCCCCATCTGTACCCCAGCGGTGGACGCCGGCCAGCCGGCCACCCTGACCCTGTGGCTCATAGGCTACACTGCTGTCGCCGCCGACCCCGACCACCGCCTGGACGTGGCCCTCAATGGCACGCCGCTGGGCCGGGTGGAGTGGGACGGCAAGGCCGGGGCCACCGCTATTCTCTCCATCCCGGCCGGCGTGTTGCAAAGCGGCAATAACACCCTCGCGCTGACGCTGCCGGGCATCCCCGGCGTGGGCACGGAGGGGGCCTGGCTGGACGCTTTCGCCGTCCGCTACGCCCGCTCCGCTGCAGTGGTTGGGACGTCGCTTCGCTTTGAGGGTGGGGCCGGGCAGCAGGCCTACACCGTTGGCCTGATGGACACGTCTAGCCTGAGGACATACGACGTCACCGATCCCCTCCATCCCCAGCGACTGGCAGATGTCCTGATGGACGGCAACACCGTCACCTTGGGCGACCCGCCAGGCGATGCCCCCAGCCGTTACATCCTCGCCGGGGCTGATGGCATCCGGCGGCCCACGTGTGTCCGGGCCCCAGAGCATCTTGTCCCCCCTCAATCCTCCCCGCGGGGGGGGAAACGTCTCGGGTCGGCGGGCGGCGTTGCCGGTGCCGACCTTCTCATCATCACCCACCCCGTCTTCGCTGATGCGCTGGCCCCGCTGTTGGCCCTGCGCCAGTCGCGGGGCCTCACAATCTCCGTAGTCAACGTGCTCGGCATCTATGACACCTACGGCGACGGCCGGCCCGCCCCGGAGGCCATCCGGGCCTTCATCGCCGACGCCTACGCCACCTGGGATCCCCATCCCGCCTACATCCTGCTGGTGGGAGATGGCTCCTTCGACCCCCGACGTTACCAGCCCGAGTCCCCGCCCACCTTCATCCCGCCCTACCTGGCCGACGTGGACCCCTGGGCCGGGGAGACCGCCGCCGACGATCGCTACGCTTGCGTGGACGGTGAAGATGCTTTGCCGGACCTGCTCCTCGGCCGCTTGCCGGTGCAGACGGCAGAGGAGGCCCGGACTGTGGTGGACAAAATCGTTCGCTACGAGGCCGATCCCTCCCCCGGTGGCTGGAACGCAAACGTGTTCCTGGTGGCCGACGATGCTGACTGGGCGGGGGACTTCGCTGCCTCGTCCGAGGCCTATGCCACTGCTTACGTCACGTCTCCGTTCACCGTCACCCGCCGCTATTGCGTGGGATCTGCCTTCCATTCGAGCGATTGTCCTGCCGAGGAGACAGGTGCCCTCCACGCTGCCCTGCTGGGCGATTGGAATCGGGGCGCGTTACTGGTCCAGTTCACCGGTCATTCCTCGTGGCAGCAGTGGGCCGCTGAGCGATTCTTTCACCTCGACGATCTTCTGGCGCTGCACAACGACCGCCGCCAGCCCGTGGTTGTGGAGATGACCTGCTTCACCGGGGCCTTCCAGCGGCCGGAACCGACACTGGACGAGAACCTGGTCACCTTGTCTGGAGGTGGGGCGGTGGCCGCCTGGGGGCCGACAGGGTTGGGCGTGGGGCCTGGTCACGCCCATCTCTCCGATGGCTTCTTCCACGCTGTCTTCGCTGATGGCGTGGGGACAATTGGGGAGGCAGCACTGGCGGGGAAGCTGGCCCTGGTCGCCAGTGGCCTGAACTTGGACTTGTTGGACACCTTCATCCTGCTGGGCGATCCGGCTTTGCGGCTGGACCAGACCGTTGTTCCTTGGGCGCATAAGGTGTTCCTACCGGTCACGCTGCGTGGCGATTAGGGCGCATCAGCGCTGGAGCGAAAGAACTGAGAGGAGACCGCGATGAATAGAGCAAGAATACTAACCACGGTGGGCATCGTCCACCTCACTATAGCCACACTGCTTTCACTGATGTTCCTATTCGGCCGGCCGGTCACCGCAGATGGCTCGGGACTGGGCATAACGCCAACTGCTTCCCCGCCCCCGCCGACCGAGACACCCGTCCCGGCCCCTACAGCCACTCCCGTACCGACCGAGACGCCCGTACTGACCGAAACGCCCGTACCGGCCCCTACAGCCAGTCCCATGCCGACCGAGACGCCCGTCCTACCGTCTCCCCCCCCGCCATCTCCCTCCCCATCACCTCCCCCGCCACCGCCTTCCACTCCTACCTTCGTCCCGCCGACCTCTACTCCCACTGTGGGACTCCTACCGGAGGCCGGGGGAGGCGCTATGCTGGCCGTGGTGGTAGGGCTGCTGGTAGTTGGGGTGGGCTTTTTGATAACCGGATTGGGGCTGCGGGCTCGGAACGAAGAGACCGGGTGAAGACCGCTGACTTCGATTACAAACTCCCGCCTGAACTGATCGCCCAGACGCCCATAGAACCCCGCGACGGTTCCCGCTTGATGGTGGCGGACCGGCGCACTGGTGAGATCGCCCACCGGCGCTTCTATGACCTGCCGGGATTCCTGCAGCCGGGCGACCTGCTGGTGCACAACGAGAGTCGGGTCATTCCAGCCCGGCTCTTTGCCCGCAAGCCGACCGGCGGGAAGGTGGAGATTCTGCTGCTGCGGCAGCGCGCTGGCGATACGTGGGAGGTGCTGGTCAGAGGGAAGCGCGTCCGGGCAGGCACGCACCTGACGCTGCTCGACGGCCCTGATGGCCTGCCCGCCGGTGCGGAGACCGAAGTGGTCGGGGAGGGGGAGCGTGGGATGCGGGTGCTAGCCTTCGACCGGCCAGTGCTGCCGCTGGCAGAGGAGGTGGGCGTCACGCCATTGCCGCCCTACATCCACGCCCCGCTGGCGAAAGCCGAACGGTACCAGACGGTCTACGCGCACACGCCCGGCTCGGCGGCCGCCCCCACCGCCGGGCTCCACTTCACGCCCGAACTGCTGCACCGATTGCGGGGGATGGGGGTTCGATCCGCCTTCGTCACCCTGCACATAGGCCTGGACACCTTCCGCCCGGTGAGCGAGGAGCGCGTCGAAGACCATCCGCTGCACACCGAGTACTGCTCGCTGACGCCGGAGGCGGCTAAACAGGTGAATCAAGCCAAACTGGAGGGCCACCGCGTAGTGGCAGTGGGGACGACGAGCGTGCGGGTGCTGGAGACAACGGCGGTCAAATCCCAAGCCCAAGTCGTGCAGCCGTTTGAGGGGGCCACGAACCTGTTCATCTACCCTGGCTACGAGTTTCGCGTCGTGGATGTGCTGATCACCAACTTTCACCTGCCTCGCTCGACGCTCTTAATGCTGGTGGCGGCCTTTGCCAGCAAGGAACTGCTGGACCGCGCCTACACTGAGGCGGTCCAGAAGCGCTACCGCTTCTACAGTTTCGGCGACGCGATGCTAGTGTTGTAGGGGCGTGATTACCGCGCCCTTACTCCATCAACATCCTCAACTGCCGCGCCGTGCCTACGGCCTGCCCTTGCCAGTGGTTGTTCATATACACCAGTGTTAAAGGTGCTTCTTCGTCCAACTGGCGGATCTTGGGTACCCATTCCGTCAATTCCTCGTCGCTGTAAGTGTAATCGTACCGCTCCCATGCTTCGTCATGCTCCCACCACTTTTGCCGGTTTCTCCCATGGAAGCGCACGTAGGCGACGGGGCCTGTGGCGACTGCTACCGGTGGTACCAGGCTCTTGAAGCGCGGCTGGTCCACGCAGCAGAAGCCCAGGTTGAGCGTGCGCAGTTCGTCGAAGGTGCACTCGCTGATCCAATCACGGGAGCGAAACTCGACCACGGCTGGCAGGTCGCCGAATCCTTCACGCACTCGCTTGAGGTAGTCTCGGTTGGTCTGGGTGGCGTGGAAAGAATAGGGGAACTGGATCAACACACAGGCGAACTTCTCGGCATCCATCAGCGGGGCCAGCGCCGCCGTGAACTGCTCCATCTGAGGCTCCGGCTCCTCCCGCTCGTGGGTGATGCCCTGGAAGGCCTTGACCGAGAAGAGGAAACCTTCGGGGACTTTGGCCGCCATGCGGTTCAACGTGCGGGCGTCGGGGATGCGGTAGAAACTGAAGTTCAGTTCGCAGGTGGGGAACTCGCTACCGTAGAAGGCGAGCCACTCCCGTTTAGGCAGGTGCTGTGGGTAAACTGGCCCCACCCAGTCTTTGTAACTGAAGCCACTTGTGCCGATCAACACTGTCATCCTCTTACACCTCATCACTCCTGCCGGGTGATATGCGCGTTTTGCTACTGCGCCGGAAAAACTTAGCCAATGACCAGCCTCTGCACCTCCCGCGTCTCGCTGACCACCCTTGTCACTCCCAGCGCCGTGAGCAAAGGGAAGATAATGCTCAGGACCATAGTCGGCACCCAGGCCAGCAAGCGAGTGAGAGTCACCAGGGACATAAACAAGCCGACAGCCATGGCCAATGGGATGAAGCGCTCGTAGGGCTTCACTGTGCGCTCGAAAAACTCGTCTGTGGCATGTCGGAATTCCTCTCTGAATTTAGCCACTGCTTCCTGGCGCTCCTCCTCTGGCACCCGGGCTTCGATTTGCTTCTCCATCTGCTCCATGAACATCTCAGTGTAGGACTCGGGCATGGAGAATCCTTCCCGTTCGATGTGCGCAGCATAGCCGAGGTACAGGCTGCCACAGGCCACGAGGGTAAGGGCCATCAGCAACATGCCCTGGCCTTCGCTGATGGGGTGCACGGAGAACCTGATCCGCTCATTCATCTCCTTGACTACCCCCACGACATAAAGGGACGCCGTTAGAAGGTACACCAGGACCAGAATACCGCTGGCTATTGCCACCTGCCAGCCCAGGAGCATGGCCAGGCCGGAGAGGGCAAAAGCGGTGATTCCCACCCACACGGGCCGCAGCAGCGCGGCCGCCAGGCCGGCGGTCACTGCCACAGCACACAGAGCCAGCAGGAACCACAACAGCAGATTCAAGAGTTCCCTGGAGGGGGAAAGCATCAATTCATAGGCCTGGCTGATCTGGCTGCAGATTGTCCCAAAGAAGTATCCTGCCCCGATCAGCAAGGCTGCCAGAAACGCCATTTTCAACCACCTGCCCATCTTCTCACACCTCCGATCTCACGCCTCTGAAGGGCCAGTGAAACGCTAGTCCGGCCCGCTCCTTTCCAGCAACTCGCGCCAGGTGCCGAAGACCCCTATCCTGGCCGCCTCACGGTCCACATAGGCCAGGTCCAATTTCGGCCCCGACACGCGCAGGATGGACTCGATCCCCAGGCGATCCTCAACCGCTGTCCGCAGGTCGGGGCCGGGATGTGGGCGACCATCCCCCAGCACCTCGACGATGGCCATCCGGCGGGCCAGGGAAGGGTGGGCCTCGGCTTGGGCTGCCAGGATCCACAGCCACGGGGCATCTTTACGGTTGCGTGGCAGACGGTCCAGTGCAGCCTGGCGCCAGGCTGCCAGCCAAATGTTGGTACGTTGCTCAGCCATTATCTCCCTTCAGAAGCCAGGTTTTCAAGAAAAAACCTGGTTTCTGGGGCCCTACTTCTCTTCCCCGATATTCACACGGCGCGTGCGCCCGGCCGCCTCGGGTGGGCCGATGATGCCTATTTCCTCCATCGTTTGCATCAGCCGCGCCGCGCGCGGGTGGCCGATGCGCAGCCGCCGCTGCAGGAGCGAAGCCGAAGCACTGCCAGTCCTTTGCACCAGCGCAATTGCCTTCTGCAGCAGTTCGTCGTCCACCTCGTCCTCGATCTTACCATGCTCTCCAGGTCGCATCATCCGCTCCCAGGGAGCCTCTTCCTCGACCGGGCCCACCTGCTCGCGCCAGAACTCTACCAAACGTTCCACTTCCTCTTCCGAGACAAAGCAACCCTGCACGCGCACCGGGTAGCCCGCGTCAGCCGCCAGGTAGAGCATGTCGCCCCGGCCCAAAAGCGTCTCCGCACCGGGCATGTCCAGGATCACCCGCGAATCGACCTGGCTGACGGTGGCGAAGGAGATACGGGCTGGGAAGTTGGCCTTGATCAGTCCTGTGACCACGTCTACGCTCGGTCGCTGCGTCGCCACGATTAGGTGGATGCCGGTGGCGCGGGCCATCTGGGCGATGCGGCAGATAGTGTGCTCGACCTCGTCGGGGGCCAGCATCATCAGGTCGGCCAGTTCGTCCACCAGCACGACGATGCGCGGGATGGGTGGCTCTCCCTTGTGCTTCATCATACGGTTGTAGTCGTCAAGGTTGCGCGCGGTGGCAGCAGCGAAGCGTTTGTAGCGGTCGTCCATCTCCCGCGCCACCCAGCGCAATACCTTGACCACCCGCTCCAGGTCCACCTCCACCCGGCCGTAGAGATGGGGCAGTCCATTGAAGCGCACCAGTTCTACCATCTTGGGGTCAATCATAACCAGCCGCAGTTCGTCGGGCGTGTTGTTGTAGATCAGGCAGGTGGTGATGGCCTTGATGCAGATCGACTTCCCCGATCCGGTGGTGCCGGCGATAAGCAGGTGTGGCATCCTGGCCAGGTCGGCCACGACCGGCTCGCCGGCCACGTCGCGCCCCAGGGTGAAAGCCAGCGGCGCATTGGGTTGGTGCAGCCTACGAAACTCCTCCGACGCCATCACCTCGCGGACGCCCACCAGTTGCACCTTGCTGTTGGGCACCTCGATGCCGACGATGGAGCGGCCAGGCACGGGAGCCTCGACGCGCAGACGGGAGGCCGCCAGTGCCAGTGCCAGGTCGTCCGCCAGCGTGCTGATCTGGCTCACCCGTACCTTGTGACGGTGGCGCCGGCCGCCGGCTCCGGAGCGTTCCACGAAGCCGGGGCTGACGCCGAACTGGGTGACGGTGGGGCCCACGCGCACCTCGGCCACCTCCACTGGCAGGCCGAACTGAGCCAACGTCTCCTCGATGATGCGCGATTTCTCGCGGATCTCCCTGTCGGTCAGCGCTGGTCCTTGGGGTTCGTTCAACAGATTGAGCGCGGGGAGGGTGAATTCGCGCTGGCGAGCAGGGATGGCAGGTGCTGGCGTCTTTCCGACTCTGCGCCGAGGCTCGACCTCGGTCGGGTGTGCCCGGAGTGGTGGAGTGGCTTTTCGTGAGGCAGGTTCCTGGTGAGGACTGGGTTGGGCACGCGCAGGCCGTGCCGAGCGCGGTTGTTCACGCTGCGTGATGGGTCTGGCCTGACTCTGTCGCGAGCGCGTCTCGACCGAGCGACGGCGCGCCGCCCGACTCGTGAGCATTCCCCACACTGCACCCGCGCCCCGCTTGACGTCGGCGGACGTCACGTCGAAGGTCAAGCCCAGACCAAGGGCCAGCAGCGCCAGCAGAATGAGCGCGGTCGCTGGCCAGCCCAGGTAGGTCAAAAGCACAACAGATACTGCGCAGCCAATCAGCCCTCCACCCCAAGGCTCCCCCACCAGCCCCCACGGGTCGTCCTGGCTGGCAATGGCATGCGTCAACGCCAACAGGCTGAAGAACGCCAGTTCCACGCCGACGAATGGACGCCATCGCCACTGCAACGGACGGTCCAGGTGATGCTGGAGCCACAGCAGCCCGGCCAGGAGGATGGCTGCGGCAGCCGGGTAGACTCCCCAGCCCAACCAGTATCGCAACAGGTCTATCCACGCATCAGCCCAGCGTCCCGCCGTCACCCGGAACAGTGCCAACAGCGTAATCACGCCCAGCGCTATGACGAGCAAGGCCAGGATCTGTTGCAATAGCGGGTCAGTGAGGCCAGCCCGCCAGTTGACATGGGGCTTTGGCTCCTTTTTGCTCCGTTTGGTCATTTTCCATCCCTGCCCCGACTTGCCGCAGACTCAATCCCATCCGTCGCCGCTCGCTGTCAATGCTGAGAATACAAGCGGTCACGACGTCGCCTTCTCGTACCACATTGCGGGGGTGGAGGAAATTCCCCTCCGCCAATTCCGAGACGTGGATCAACCCTTCCAGTCCCTCTTCCACCTGCGCAAAGGCCCCAAAATCCACCACGTGGGTGACGACGCCCTCTATAATCTGACCGACCTGGTAACGCTCCTCGACAAACTGCCAGGGATCGGGCTGCAAACGCTTGGTACTCAGACCAACACGCCCACGCTCACGGTCTACGTTGAGAACGTACACCTCTACGGGTTGCCCGCGTTCAAGGACGTCGCTGGGATGCTCTACCCGTCCCCACGAAAGTTCCGAGACGTGCACTAATCCCTCTAACCCGCCTAGGTCCACGAACGCGCCGAAGGAGCATAGGTTGGTCACACGGCCCTGGCGTATATCACCGGGAGATAGTGTGTCCAATAACTCCTGGCGGCAGTCCTCATTGAGGCGGGAGGCTCGTTCGGAAAGGACAAGCCGTCTGTGTTCCGAATCCAGTTCGATGATCTTAAGGCGCAGCCGGGTCCCGACGAGTCGTTGCAACTCACTATACCGCTCCCCCTCATCCACAGAGGGCGAGAGGCCCACCAGATGAGAGGCGGGGACGAAACCGCGCAGACCATTCCAGCCGACCAGCACTCCACCGCGGTTGCATCCTATTACTGGCAACTCAAGCACCTCTCCTCGCCCCATCGCCTCGCGAGCATCTTTCCACTGGTCTTCAACGACCACCGGCTCACCCGATGCCGGCGCCTCGGGGGTCTTGAGGCTCCCTCTACCCCATAGGTTCTCCTGAGTGGCAGGAGCACCTGCTTGCCCGTTCTCCCCATCGCATAACAGTGCTTCCCAGTACCCCTCATCCGGCGGCGTATCCCCGGGAATCCATTTCCCCATCTGACCCATCGTTCTTTTGCCTCCCATTCTTACACATTACACATCATTACATATCACGTTTCACGTTTGTTCGCGTCTTCGGCTCTTACGTGTGCTGATTATATGGTAGTGCCAACGCCTTGTCAAACCTTTGTTCCCCCAGCCCCCTACGAAGGAGTGGAGTCACCCTTCCGATTCTTCAACTCCTCCTGTTCCATCTCTGCCAGCGTCTGGGCCAGGGCCTTGATCGCAATGCGCTGCTTGCGGTACAGGTCCGACTCGCTCATCGCCAGCCGCCGTGCGACCTCACGCGCCTTGCGCCCCTGGAGAAACTTAAGTTCGAGGATGTTATACAGAATCCACTCCGGCGCCGTCATCTGACGTTGCCCGTCGGGGCGCAGGCACTCAATGGCCTGCTTGAGCACGGTTCGCAGACTCTTCATCGCATTGCCGTCGTGTTCCTGCGCCATACGTTCCACCACACGCAGAGCCAGGAGCGGGCTCGTGGTCAACTTGGGACCGCCCCAGTAATGACTGAGCGCGTCTCTGACCCACTGCCGGAACTCGGCGGCCTCTACCGGGCTGAACCCGGAGAGCGCCTGTTCCCCGATGTAGTACACCACCCCACGGCGGCGCTGAATATCCTCAATCTCTGGGATGATCCGCTCTAGCGCGCTGAAGATGCCTTGTTGAAGTTGGCGATCCTCCAGCGCCACTGCTGCCTGGGCGAGCAAGATTTCCATCCCCGCCTGCTCCTCTGGGCTCAGGTCCGGCTCAGGCGCGCGCGCCGCTAGGCCCACCACGCCGATGACGTCCCTCCCCTTAGCCCCTCCCGCTTTTTGGGGGGTGCGCAAAGGGGCCAGCCAGTAGCCATTCCACACGAACAGGTCCCCGTGTCGCTCAATACGTCGCTCGTTCGGCGGTTCGGCTTCAGCGGGCGCCTGCCACGTCTCCGCCGGCAGATTCTTTGCTGTGCCTGGCTCCAGTGGCCCACATATGACCTCCAGGTGAGGCCTACCGCCGTCTATGACGGCCACGAAGGCTGTCTCCACCCGCAACAGATCGCACAACGCCGTGAGCACGTTCTCCAGAAACTGGCGCAGGTCGGTCGTCGTAAGCAGCCGGTTGCTCAATTCCTGGATCCATTCGATCTCCGGCTGATCCTGGCGGTAGAGCGCCCGATCAAGCAACGGTTTGGCCAGTTCGATGCCGAGTTGCAGCAGCAGGATGACACCAACGACGCCGAAGAGCATCAGGCGGTGGCTTGGGAGGCCAAGCCACCCCTCGGCCTGCGACACAACGACGATGACCACGACCACCAGCGTGGCGACGAACGGCCCGCGGAGCAAGAAACGTATCAGCCGATGCTTCACCACCCGGTCGGGGGTAAGCGCGCCGAAGAAGGCCACACTGTACGACAGGAGCACCAGCATCAGCCCGACGCTCACGTTCCCCAGCACCAGCAGCAACCAGAGGGCAATACCAGGCACAGAGGCGGGCCAGCTGGTGAGGAGCAGGTAGGGGAAGACCCCGGCCGCCGGCGCTGCAAAGGTGGCCATCAGGTAGGTCATTCGACGCCGTGAGGTCGAGGTAAGGCAGCGGCGGTGCGCCCGGAGGACGTTCGCCGCCCCCCAACCCACGGCGGCGAAAAAGTAAAGGACGAAGAAAGGGAAAAGTGCCCCTGGCAGCAGATGAGAAACACGAGGCCCCAGTGCGCCACCGCGCACGATGTGGTCGGTGAAGACCGCACCCAGCAGTAGAAAGGCGCTGAGAAAGTAACTGGCACGGACGGCAACGTCGCGCAACTTGCTTCGGGCGCCAGTAGTGATTAGCAGAGCGTTGGAGAAACTCAGATAGGCGGCCGGCGTGAAAGCGATGCCCACCCACTGGAGCCGCAGCCAGGGAATCGCCGCATCCAGGTCTCCGACGCCAAACAGCGCCAGGTCCACGAAGTAGGTCGCCAGCACGCAGGTCAGTAGCAGGGCAAACGAACGGGCTACGTTGTTGCGGGGGTTGTAGGTGATAAGATAAAGCAGCAGGGCAGAGGAGAGGATAACGATGCCTGAGAGGAGCACAACGTTGATCAGTTCGAGAAACCTTTGTAATTCGAGCGCCGATAGAAATCCCATTAACCTGATTACGATACAGTTCTACACTACCGCAACGCTTCCCCAAAAAACAGCGCAATGTCCTGGCTGGGCCAATAGTGATCGTTGTAGCCGCAGAAAGTCAACCCTCGCGACTGACAGAACCGTATGGCCGGGTAGTTCTTGGTCTGCACTTCGATCACCAGCCGCGCCAGGTCGTGATCGCGCCCCCATTGGGCAGCGGCCCGCAACAGCGCCGTCCCTATGCCACGCCGCCGCCAGGGCCGGCCTACAACCAGGTCACCCACCCAGGCGATGCCGTGCTCAACCTGGGCGGCCAACGCCACGTAACCGTAGATTTGCAGAGGTACGCGCTCATCCTCATCCGCCACCAGGAAACTATCGCGCCGCCACCACCCCGCCAGCAGATCCTCACTCTGACGGGGGTAATTGACTCGCACCTCATGAGGCAGACGTGCCACCCGGAAGGTGACCGTTAGCGCATCGTTCACTTCCCGCGTCTCCATCTGCCAGACGTGGTCGGTCGTGTAGGAGTGATCCAGCGCACCACACGCTTCCAGGTCTCTGGGTCCCGCCGGCCGCACTCGCATCCGCTTGCCCCCAATTGCTACGCGCCAATTGCTGACTGCTGACTGCTGACTGCTGACTGCTAACCGCTAATGGTTAAGGGCCATTCTACCACCAGCCTGCTGTTGAGGCAAATGAACCTTCTCAATTCCGATCTCGATTCCGATCTTCCTCCAGCCACTCTCTTACCACTTTCTCAATCTCCTCCTCCGTCGTCTCGGTGACGTCGAACCATCGAATGGCAGGGTCGTTGAGGCGAAACCAGTTGTACTGATGGCGAATGAAGCGGCGCGTCGCTCGTTTGATCTCCGTCACGGTCTCCTCCAGCGTGGCCCCCCCCTCGAAGTAGGGCCTGAACTGCAGGTATCCCAGGCCCGACATCGCCGGGATGCCCCACCCATACCCTGCCTCCACCAACCGGCGCACTTCGTCCTCCAGCCCGGCGGCTGTCATCCCCTCCACCCGTTGGCCAGCCCGGGCATAAAGAGCCGCTCGCTCCATCGTCAGGCCGATCTGGAGAACGCGGTAGGGGGGCGGCCGCTTGTGCTGTTGCTCGGAGATGGGCTGTCCTGTGATCAGGCAGACCTCCAGCGCACGGATGACCCGGCGGACGTTGTGGGGGTCAATGCGCTGCGCCGCGACAGGGTCCAACCGGGCCAGACGGGCGTGCAATTGCCTCGCTCCCTCCTGCCTGGCCTGGGCCTCCAGTTCGGCCCGCAGGGCGGGATCGGGCGGCACGCGGGGTACGCACCACCCCTCCACGACGGCCCGCGTGTACTGTCCGGTGCCCCCGACCAACAGCGGCAACTTCCCACGGGCGTGGATGTCCGCGATGGCGGAGTAGGCCCGTTCTTGAAACTCGGCCAGTCCCACCGTCTCGTCGGGCCTGGCAATGTCAATCAGGTGATGGGAGACGCGGGTGCGCTCCTCAGGTGTAGGCTTGGCCGTTCCGACGTCCATCCCCCGGTAGAACAGGCGGGAGTCAGCGGAGACAACCTCGCCGTCCAGTGTCTCGGCCAGGTGAAGTGAGAGCGTCGTCTTGCCCACCGCCGTCGGCCCCACGATGACCAACAGCGAATTGCGAATTGCGGATTGCGAGTTGCAGGTTGCAGATTGCAGATAGCCCCTCTGCCTCCTTGCTTCCCTGCTTCCTGCTTCCTGCTTCCTGACCCTTGCCCCTCGATCTTCAACTGATGTTTTCATACACCTCTAGCCGCAGCAACCGGCCGGCCTGGTCCATCTCCACCGCCACCAGGCCCACCCGCCAGTCCACGTCGTACAAATCGTGCTCGCCCAGGTAGGTAAGCGCCACGTCAATCATACGCTGCTGCTTGGCCGGCGTCAGCGATTCCTCCGGCGTGCCGAACTCTCGCCCGCGCCGTGTGCGCACCTCGAAGAAGTACCACGCCTCGTTCCGGCGGGCCACGACGTCCACCTCGCCTGCCTGGCAATGCCAGTTGCGCACCACGACCTCGTAGCCGCAGCGGATCAATTCCCTGACGGCCAGTTCTTCCCCCTGTCGTCCCAGTTTCACTCTCGCGTCACTCACCGCGATTTTCCCTCGACCGGCCACTCGGGGTGCGACGATTGTTCATCGGAATCTTTGCTCCTGATGCTTCGTGGCCGAGATTGAGTGAAAATCTCGTTGCTTCGAGCGGTTTTTTGGCGGATTTTCGCTCACAGAATGCCTCGTTTTTGCTTCAACAGCCGAGTTTGCAGGCCTTGCAGGCCTGCTGGCGGCCACACAACTCACTGGAATAGGTTTTTCCGACGATCAGTCGTCGCTCCCGGCCACTCGCGCTGGCTTGACATCCTGGGCCAATTGTAGTATTATATTTACGAACCGGGTGGTCCGGCCTCCTCGGGACGGTGTAGGGAAACCAGCCCCCGGGTGAATCCGGACAATACCGCGCAAGCGGGCCCCGGTCGTTTTGTTTCACCTCAATGCCTCCAGCAATTCCTTCCACGTTACCCAATGGTCGGGCTTTATCTTGCCCCGGTGAACGCCCAGAGCCAGATAGTGGGCTCTTGACTTCTTGCCCACATAGCCGAAAGCGAACACGTCAGGGTATACATGCAAGCCCTCGGCCCGTAGCAGCCGCAGGAGGCGGTCCTTGATCAAGGCGGCGTAGCCGGTATACTCCTGGTCAATGATCGCCAGATCGACAGACTCTGCCACATCGCGCAACAGCAGGAACAGCCCCGCAGCAAACACTATCAGCACGGCGACCTTACGTGACTTCCCGCGCCCCCGCAGGTAAGCCAGTGCTTCGCGCTTCACCGCTGCTGGAATGACAATAGCACGCCGTACGTCATTTGAGAAGGCTAGAACAGTGTCGTGCGCAGCCTCCTCAATCTTGATGCTCTGGTCAACATCGATTTTCACACTTACTCTCCGTTAGCTGGATGCTGGGTGCGTAGTAGGCGCATTGGTCCTGGAGGACGCAGCGGGCGCACTCGGGAGCGCGGGCGTGGCATACGGCGCGCCCGTGGGCGATGAGGTTGAGATGGAAGGGGTAGTAAATCTCGGGCGGGACGAGGGCCTCTAGCAGTGCGTGGGCCTTATCGCGCGAGGTCCTGGGCGGGATGAGACCCAGCCGCCGGGCCACCCGATGGACGTGGGTGTCTACCGGGAAGGCGGGCCGCCCTAGCGCGAAGAGCAGGACGATGGCGGCGGTCTTGGGGCCGACGCCAGAGATGCTCAGCAGCCACTCCCGCGCCTCCTCCAGCGGCAGGTCGGCCAGGAAGTCGAGGGAGAGTTTCCCCCGCTCAGCGGTGATGCGGCGCAGCGCTTCCTGGACGCGGGGGCCCTTGGTGGGGGCCAACCCCGCCGGGCGGATCGCCTCTATCAATTCCTCCAGCGGCGCGTTGCGGACCGCCTCCCAGGTGGGGAACCGCTCCCGCAGCCGTTCAAGGGCCCGGTCCCGGTTGACGTCGTTCGTGTTCTGGGAGAGGATGGTGGAGACGAGCGTGGCGACAGGGTCGCGGGGATGCCAGGGATGGTCACCGTATTCGCGCAGAAGGAGGTGGTGGATGCGGAGAATTCTCGCGGTTTCGGGGTTCATTGGTTGCTCTGGGTGCTGGATACTGGATGCCTGTTACCGGATGGCGGCTGTCCAAGGCATCAGAGGTTACAGCAACTCGATGAACTGCTCGACGGCAAGGCCTGCGTCACGGAGAATCTTGCGCAGCGCACCACGGGGAATGGTTTTGCCAGGATGAATAGAGACAATCGTCCACCGCCCGTCAGGATGGCGAAACGTCGCGTGAGAGCCTGATTGACGATCCGCTCAAAGCCAATCGCTTCAAGCACTCGGATGACTTGACGAGCAGTGACGGAGGGGAGTCGAGGGAACATCAGACGGCCACCCTGACCCTGGCTGGAATGGGAATCGGGTCGCCGACGGCCAGACGGGATTCGATGACCAGCCGGATAGCATCGCGGATGTTTTCAAGAGCCTCCTCGAAGGTCTTGCCGTCGGTGTAGCAGCCAGGGAGCATAGGACATTCGGCCAGATATACGTCTTCCTCGGCATCGTATTCAATGATCACGGGATATTCATACTCACGTGGTTGTTCCATCGTTTGTCCCCCTATCTCCAAACAGATCCGGTGCTGATGATTATACAGGTGAGGTACAGAAGTGTCAACCGGCAGGAGACCACGTAAGACACGTAAGAACGATGGGTTGCAAACCTGCCAGCACCGGCTCTTTCAGGCCGGTGCGCTATCATTCCCCACCAATTACCGGAAGCGCGGATCGTCGCGGATGAAGGTGAGATCGGGATCGCGGCGGGCCCAGTCGCACTGACCGGGACGCTGTTGCAATGCCTTCGCCAGTTACATTCGTCCACAAGTGCCGCTGGAACCAATCCAGCAGCAGCGCGAATCCCTCGTCCTTATTTGTAGTCCAGGTGGAGCAGGTGGCCGCTGCCCTCGATGATGCGCAGTTCCTTCTCACACGTCAGCGTCTCGTAGAGCACGTGCGCGCCGCTGACGGGCTCCATCTGGTCCTGAGCGCCGTGGATCACAAGCGTGGGCGCCTGCACGCGCGGGAGTTCGTCCCGGATGTCCACGACGAAGCCGTCACCTCCTGGACGTAACTTCCACCTTTCGCCTGCAATCTGCAAAGCGCATTATAGCACAGCGGCTGGAATTGAAAAAAGCGCGGGGATGTGCTATACTCTTACCGTGCGCGGCAATCCAGACAAATAACGCAAGGAGACATTGAGATGTCAAAGGATGATAGAACCAAAATTCTCGTAACCGGCGCATGCGGTCAAATCGGCTCCGAGTTGACCATGGCGCTCCGTCGGAGGTATGGCAATGAAAACGTCGTGGCTGCCGGCCACAAGACGAAACCCAGCCCCACGCTGCGTGATTCTGGTCCCTTTGTGTTCATCTACGCGACACGACGGGAGACGATAGAGGAGGTGGTGGACAAGTACGACATTGACACTATCTACCACATGGCGGCCATCCTCTCGGCCGTCGGTGAGCAGAACCCCCAACTGGCCTGGGGCGTCAACATCAACGGCCTGTACAATATTCTGGAGATCGCCCGGGAACGTGAGATGACCCGGGTTTTCTGTCCCAGTTCCATCGCTGCCTTTGGGCCGGAGACTCCCCGCGACAACACGCCCCAGGAGACAATCCTGCGACCGACGACGATGTACGGCGTCACGAAGGTGGCCGGGGAACTACTGTGCAACTACTACTTCCAGCGCTTCGGACTGGATGTGCGCGGCGTTCGCTACCCGGGCATCATCAGCAGCGAGACCCCACCCGGCGGCGGCACCACCGACTACGCAGTGGAGATCTTCTACGAGGCGATCAAGCACAAGCGATACACCTGCTTTCTGAGGGAGGACTCGGTACTGCCGATGATGTACATGCCCGACTGCATCAAGGCCACGCTGGACCTGATGGAGGCCGACCTTTCCCGGCTCAAGCACCATGCCGATTTCAACCTGGCGGCGATGAGTTTCTGCCCTGCCGAACTGGTAGCGGAGATCAAGAAGCATATCCCTGAATTCACCTGCGAGTACGAACCTGACTTCCGGCAGGCTATTGCTGACTCCTGGCCCCGCACCATTGACGACAGCGCCGCGCGGGAGGAGTGGGGCTGGGAGCCGCAGTACGACCTGGCGGCGATGGTGGAGGATATGTTGGAGAAACTGGGAAAGAGGCACGCGGAGGGGAGACTGTAATTACGAGGAGGTGGCATATCTTTGCCTTTTGGTCTTGGGTGTGGTATAGTAATTGACAATCCACCGCTTGTTGTATGTCGCTTCACGGAGGCACTCAATTGCGCATTCACGACGTCTTCATTAACCGCCGCATCGCCGACAAGATATGGGAGGAACACGGGGTGTCGGCCGATGAAGCAGTTGATTTGCTGTATGGCGATCCGATGATCCGTCGTGCACGTAAGGGGCGGTACATAGCTGTGGGCCTGGCGACTGGTGGTTATCTCACGGTTATCTTTGAGTACCAGCGGGGTACGGCTGAGATTGTCACGGCCTATCCCTCGTCCGATTGGCAAGTGAGACTGTTTAAGAAATCTAAACGGAGAAAGTGATGATGATGGAGCCCAAAACGTTTGAGTATAGTCCGGACGACATTGGCGACGAGGACGTGACCTTGGAATGGGAGAGTAGGCCAGCCGGCGAGCCACCGTTCTGCCCCCATGATGGTCATCCCATGACCAGCCAGCAGCACACGTACACCCTGGCTGGCGACCGGTTCGTCGTCACCTACGAAGCCTGGGTTTGCTCCGAGTGCGGTGAAGTGTTTCTGGATCGCCAACAGGCCAGACGCTATGGGGCCATACAGATGCTGGATCGCTTGCTCAAGGAGCGGAACGGCTCGCTCCAGGGTCAGGTGCTATTCGATGGCGAAGACCTCTTCGTGAACCTCTCCCTGGTGCGGGATATGGCCGCCCTCTGGCGACAAACAACCAGGAACAATGAAGCAATGAAGCAATGAAGCAATGAACAATGAACAATTGCGATGGGGAGATGACAGCACTTCTCGTGGGAAAGAAGGATCACGCGAAGGGGAGAGGGTGCTACAGAGGCCGACCTGCTGGATGCATATCCGCGCCTGACCCGAGCGGACATCAGGGCTGCGCTGGCTTACGCCGCCGACTCGCTGGCCCACGAAACGATCCTGTTACAAACAGCCTGATTGGACTATTGAGAAACTCACCCGAAAAGTACCCGGATACACCGGGAAGGCGCGGGTTTGAGCTTTCGGGAAGGTAGGGGCTGAACGCTTACGGTGAGGGATGAAGGCGATGCCGACGCTACGGGAAATTCTGGAAGGATATAAACGCTTCAACGCCTGGGAACTCGAGGAACAGAAAAGAGAGTTGCCATGGTTGACTGTCGAGGAAAGCCTGATGCAGTTCTTTGAACTGTGTGATCTGGCGCGCACATTGGCACCCCATGCAGAGCGAATCTTTCTCGAACAGGACGAGGCCTACTGGATTGCGCTGCACCAGAAACTCCAACGAGCGGCAAAGGTGATGACTGATGCACAAACAACTTGAGGCCTTGCGCGAGGTAAAAGCATTTCTCGATCAGCATGCTGTCCGGCACCTCGTCATCGGGGGGATAGCCAACGCGGTGTGGGGTAGGCCACGTGCCACGCGTGATGCGGACTTCAAAGTGCTCATCGGCGAACGCACGATCGGCGAATTCGTCACCCTCGTCGGCACGCAGTTCAAATTTCGCGTGCCCGATCCCGTTGCTTTTGCCAGGCGGACCTACGTGGTGCCGATCTACGCGAGCAGCCACATCGGGGTGGATCTTGGGATCGGCTTTCTCCCCTACGAAGAACAAGCCGTTGAAAAGGCCGTCGTCACAGAGTACAGCGGCGTGACATTCCCCGTGTGTACGGCGGAGGATTTGATCATTCAGGGTCTTTGGGAATTCCCGTGGTTTGAGTTCCGGACTCCCCAACTCGTTGGGGATGCGGTGCGAGGAACCCGAACAAGTTCGGGCCTCCAGTGCGCCCGCCACGGCAGTTCCCAGAGAGCCATCATTCATAAGGCCATCTCCGAACGCGAGAAAGATTGGGATGACATCGCGGGCGTGCTCACACGGCAAGGTGACAGGTTAGATCAGGCCTACATCGTGCATTGGCTCACACAATTCGCGCAAGCGTTGGAGCGGCCGGAACTGGTGCAGCGCTACAGGGATTTGTGGGAAAAGATAAAAAGGACGACGGATGCTGTCAACGGATTGCCGGACGGATTGAACGGACACATCCCGGCGTCCAATCCGTTCAATCCGCTCCCAAAATCCGTTGACAGCACCACCGCCGGCACCACCACCCGCGTCTCCGTTGCCTCCGACGGGGGGCAGGGGTGCTGGCGCTACCGCTGAGCAGGCGGCTGACTTTGGCACACGCCTGGCCGGACGCTATCGCGTCGAGGCTGTGCTCTCGGCTGGCGGAACGACGCTGGCCATGCAGAGCCGGGACGTCCTTGTGACCGACGTGAATGTTTTGCGGATCCTTCTTCTGGAGACGGCGCTGTACAGTGTGGATGGACGCATCGTGGACATTGTCTGGTCATCGCTACAGATAAAGGGTGGTTCGCCGACCGGCATCGCCGATATGGAGAAAGAAGTCAAGCGTTTGAAATAGGTGGTTCAGCGGCCGTGATGGACTTGGCGTAAATTTTTGGTACCAACGGCTGCAAAACGATGGATAAATCTGCAAAGTATATAGGAGGTCATTTAGATGCAAATCGCAAGGGATCCGATAGGTTATCTGGGTGAGGAATATAGGCGACTGGTCCACGAGGGTTTGAGCTGGGAGCCCAGGGAACTCCAATCCGCCAGCGGCCCTGTCTGCACCGTTGACGGCAAGGAAATCGTGATGCTCTGCTCCAACAATTACCTCAATCTGTCCACACATCCCAAGGTCGTTGAAGCCATGATTGAGGCCACTAAGAAGTACGGGGCGGGAGCGGGGAGCGATCGCTCGATCGCTGGCGATATGTCCCTTCACAGGGAACTGGATCGGCGCCTGGCGCAATTTAAGGGCGCATCCGCTTCCCTGACCTTCCAAACGGGCTTTATGGTGAACGAGGGTCTCGTCCAACAGCTCGCCGGCAAAGGCGATCTTTTCGTCTCGGATGAGCTGAACCACGGCTCAATCATTGATGGGATGCGGCTGAGCCGCGCAGACCGTCTGGTCTTCAAACATAAGGACGTGGAAGACCTGGCCCGGGTCATGGAGGAGGCGGAGGAACATAAACCGCCCTATAAGCACATCTGGATCGTCACCGATGGTGTTTTCAGCATGGACGGTGACCTGGCTCCGCTGCCCCAGATCGCGGAGATCGCCGCACAGCATGGCGCGGGTGTATACGTGGACGACGCGCACGGTGAGGGCGTCCTTGGAGAAGGAGGACGTGGTATCGTCAATCACTTTGGCCTCAGCCGCGACCAGGTGCAGGTTGAGATGGGGACATTCTCAAAGGCTTTTGGGATTGTGGGCGGGCATATCAGTGGCAGCGAAGATTTGAGGAGCTTTGCCCTGAATAAATCCAGAACCTGGCTGCTCAGCGGAGCCCTACCCCCCGGAATAGCCGCAGCCACTATAGCGGCCATTGACGTCATGGAGTCCGATCCACAGCGGGTGAAGAAGGTGTGGAAGAACCGCGATTACTTCATTGAGAGGATGAAGGAGGCCGGCTTCGACACCGGGAACAGCGAGACGCCCATTGTGCCGGTGATGTGCGGTGACAGCAAAACGGCGAAAGCCCTGGCCAATTTTGTGTGGGAGAAAGGCATCTACGTACTGCCTATCGTCTATCCCATGGTGGCTCGCGGTAAGGCGAGAATCAGGGTACAGTTGTGTTCGGAGCACACGCCGGGTCAGTTAGACCAGGCGATTGAGGCCTTCACAAAAGGTGGGGAGAGTCTCGGATTAGTTTAGAGGGTCAATCCAGGCTTGACAGGTCACCCGAAGCAGGTATAATTCTACCGTTGACAACTGAGCGTTGTCACCTTCGGGGCAGGGTGAAATTCCCGACCGGCGGTGGAGCAGGCCTCGTGCTTGCTGAGCCCGCGAACCGCGCAAGCGGCCGATCCGGTGAAGGCGGTGATTCCCACCGCCCATCCCGGAGCCGACGGTGAAAGTCCGGATGAGAGAAGGTAAAGCGCCGCATCCTATGGTGCGTGTACGTCGTCTATGCCTCGAAGGCCGTAAGGTCTTCGGGGTTTTTGCTGCGTTGCACGTTTCTGCCCCGTGGGTGAGTGTCCTGCCCCACGGGGCGTTCCTTTGGGGCAGGTCTATGAGGCTGATTTCGTCTTCGAAATACTCGGCTGAAGACTTCCGAAGTCCTGCATCGGGCACGTTCGGAGGCCGGCCCAGGCAAGGAGTGACCTGTTGAGAAGATACAGACGGAGACACGTAGCGCGGATCGGACTGGCCCTGTTGAGTTTCGCTGCCTTCCTGGCCCTCTGGCAGGGAGTGGTCTGGCTGGGCGACTATCCGCCCTTCATCCTCCCGTCGCCTGGAGCGGCCTTGAAGCGGCTGGGCGACCTTCTGGCCGACGGTTCCCTCTGGTTCCACGCCAGGGTGACGCTGCGGGAGGTGCTGGCGGGGTTGGGGTTGGGTGCTTTGGTGGCCACACTCCTCGGTTACGGGCTGGGCCATTCTCCCTTGGCGGAGCGACTGCTGACTCCCTACATCGTCGCTTCCCAATCGGTGCCTGTCGTCTCCATTGCACCCCTCCTGGTCATCTGGTTCGGCACCGGGCTTCTCTCCAAGGTTTTGGTCTGTGCCCTCACCGTCTTCTTTCCCATCCTGGTCAACACCGTCGTCGGCGTGCGCTCGGTGGGGCGGGAGTTGCGGGACCTGATGCAAGCACTGGAGGCCAGCCGCTGGCAGACGGTCTGGCTGCTGGAGGTGCCGGCGGCGCTGCCAGTGCTCCTGGGTGGCCTCAAGGTGGGCGCCACTCTGGCCGTCATCGGGGCTGTGGTGGGGGAGTTCGTTGCCTCCGACCGGGGGCTGGGGTACCTGCTCAAGCAGGGCCAGCAACTGTATGACACGTCCCTGGTCTTCGTGGGCATCGGCGCGCTGATGGTGCTGGCCCAGTCTCTCTACGGGGTCGTGGCTCTGGCAGAGCGGATCGTGCTCCGCGGCCGACAAGACGTGATGCATGGCTGACATTGAGATCATCTTCACGTTTGATGTTTGACGTTTGACGTCCCAGGTGTAAATGTGTGGCTACTTTTAGAATGGGAGGTACTGGCAATGATACTAACGGTGAAAAGAGGCACAAGAGGTGAAAGAGGCTTTGTTCTGTTCACCCTGTTTCTGCTGGCCGGACTGACGGCCTGCACCAGCACTGCCAACCCTACGCCTCAGGCGACCCACATCCGGCTGCCGATGGGATTCGTCGCCAACGTCCAGTTCGCTCCCTGGTACGTGGCGGTGGAGCGGGGATACTTCGCTGCCGAGGGGATCGAGTTGGAGTTCGACTACAGTTGGGAGACAGACGGTGTGCGGCTGGTCGGGGCCGGGGAACTTCCTTTCGCCATCGCCAGCGGCGACCAGGTGCTGCTGGCGCGGGCGCAGGGACTGCCCGTCGTCACCGTCGTGGGCTGGTTCCGGCGCTTCCCTGTGACGGTGGTAGCCCTGGAGGGTAGTGGCATCCAGGATCCACAGGATCTCGTGGGCCGAAAGGTGGGTGTCCCGGAAACCTTCGGGGCCAGTTACATCGGCTGGCGGGCGCTGGCAGCGGCGGTCGGGCTGGAGGAGCAGGACGTGCCACTGGAGGTCATCGGCTACACGCAGTTGGCCAACCTCACCGAGGGACGGGTGGACGCGGCCGTAGTCTACGCCAACAACGAGCCGGTCCAATTGGAGCAGATGGGCTACGATTTCACTAGCATCTCCGTGGCCGACTACGCCACCCTCGTATCCAACGGGCTGGTCACCAATGAGGAAATGCTGCAGGAGCACCCGGAGTTGGTCCGTGCCTTCATCCGCGCTTTCTTGCGTGGGCTCGCCGACACCCTGGATGACCCGGACGGTGCTTTCGAGGTCGGCCGGAAGTACGTGGAGGGGCTGGACGAGAACGAGACCGGGCAGCGGGCAGTGCTGGAGGCCACCATCCTCTACTGGCAGGGGGAGCCTCTGGGGTGGTCCGGCCTCGCCGCCTGGCAGGAGACGGAGGAGGTGATGCTCGAGGCGGGGCTGTTATCCAGGCCGGTGGAAGCGGAGAAAGCCTTCACCAACGACTACTTGCCGTGAAAGAAGGTGGTATGAGCGAACCTCTTCTGGCAGTCGAGGAGCTGAAGATGGCCTACCGCCATCCCAGTGGGTGGCTCCCGGTGCTGGGCGGGCTTTCCTTCCAGGTGGTGGAGGGGGAGTTCTTGTGCCTGGTGGGGCCCTCTGGCTGCGGCAAGACGACGCTGCTGCGGCTGGTGGCTGGGTTGGAGCGGCCGACGGCAGGGAGGGTCCGCCTGGCGGGAGAGGAAATGGGCCGGCCCCGCCGGATCGTGGGCATTGTCTTTCAAGAGCCGACGCTGATGGACTGGCGGACGGTGGAGGCCAACGTGGTGCTGCCGCTGGAGGTGGATGGGTTCTGCAAAGAGGAAGCCCGTCGGCAAGCCCGGACGTTATTAGACCTGGTGGGGTTGTCCGGCTTCGAGGAAGCCTACCCGGCGCAACTTTCCGGCGGGATGGCCCAGCGGGTGGCCCTGGCCCGGGCGCTGGTGCACGACCCCTGGCTCTTGCTGTTGGACGAGCCCTTCGGCGCGCTGGACGCGCTGACACGGGAGCGAATGGGCCAGGAGTTGCTGCGCATCTGGCAGGCCCAGCGCAAGACGGTGGTGATGGTCACTCACTCCGTGCCGGAGGCGGTCTTCCTGGCCGACCGGGTGCTGGTGCTGGGGCCACGGCCCACTGCCATCGTGGCGGAGGTCGCAGTAGACCTGCGCCGGCCACGGACACCGGATACCCTGGAGACACTGGCCTTCGGCGCGCTGGCCCGGCGCGTGCGGGAGGCGCTTGACCAAGCCGGCACATGAGGACTTAACCTGGTTTCCAGTGCAGAAGTAGGGCAGACTTTCTAGTCTGCTGCTTCACCGAGAACGATCTGGAGGAGAGCTCCTGCACAGTGGCGATTGAAGGGTACAGGGGCAGGCTCTGAAGGGCCTGACGGGCTTGCCCGCACGTTGACGTTCCCCAACCAGCGTGTTATAATTGGGCTACGATGGGTAATGAAAGAAAGCCTGTGCGAGAATCGGTACCACCTTATGCGGTTGAGCCACAGGTAGAGGTACGCATCCCTCTGTCGGCGCTGTGCAAGGCAGTGGAATGCCTGGGCGAGGATGGACTGCACCAGTTACGGCAATGGGTGGATGAGCGACTGGCTGCCTTCCCTGCTGGGGTAGGTGTCCGAGAGGGAAAGCCCGGACAGATGTTGACCCACTTTGCCGGATGGATCGCCCCAGACGATTTGGCTTTGATGCAAGAGGCGATTGAAAGCGGCTGTGAAATGGTAAACGTTGATGATAAGCACTTCGACGCAGTGGACGGCCTACTAATCGAAACGTGGTAGCCAGTCTATACCGTTAGATAGAGAATGTGCCGCAAACGGGGCAGGCCCGGTAACGGGCCTGCCCCGTTGACGTTCCCTCCGGTCAGAGAACGTGCAATTCGCAGACCTGGCGAAAATGGAAGCCATAGATCGCCAACGTGATCGCTAACGGGAACAACCTGGGGCGGCGGAACAGAGTCCAGAAAAAGAGCCGCCAGTAGTGAACTCGCTCCACACCTTTTATCCCCAGTTGATAGATGGATCGCAGAAAGGCCAGGATGTACTCGAATTCAAAATGAACTCTGATCCTGGGAGGCTCATAGTCCTGGAGAAAAGTTTTGACGCGCTCGTAGTAGAGTTTTGGGGAATAAATCTGGTCCAGAATCTTGCGGTACCCCTCGCGCAACGCAACCAGACCCATCTTGGGAATGATGTTCGTCGAGCCATTCACATTATCGCCCGACATGTCGCCCAGGATACGGCCTTCGCGCTTCAGGCGTTCGTAGAGCCGCGTTCCATGGGGAGCCTGAAGCAAGCCCACCATTGCCGTTACAATGCCGCTCCGTTGGATGAAATCAATCTGCCTTTGGAAGATTGAGGGAGGATCGCTGTCAAAGCCGACAATGAACCCTCCTTGCACCTGGAGACCGGCGCGTTGGATGCGCTTGACGCTTTCGACCAGGTCGCGATTCTTGTTCTGGATCTTGCTACATTCCGTCAGGCTATCCTCGTTCGGCGTCTCGATGCCGATGAACACCGTGGTGAACCCGGCATCCACCAGCATGCGCATCAGTTCTTTGTCATCGGTCAAATTGATGGACACTTCCGTGCTGAAGGACATGCCGGCCTTGTCTTTGCGCCATTCGATCAACGCGGGCAAAATCTCGGCCTTGAGTTGCTTCTTGTTGCCGATGAAATTGTCGTCAACGAAAAGGACGCCGCCTCGCCATCCCATGGCATAGAGGCTATCCAGTTCGGCGATGATCTGTGAGGCAGTTTTGATACGCGGCCGGTGCCCGAACAGCGTGGTTATATTGCAGAAATCGCAATTGAAGGGGCAGCCCCGGGAAAACTGAATGGCCATCGTGGCATAGCGGTTCACGTCGGCCAACTCCCAGAGAGGGACGGGCGTCTGCCGGATATCGGGAAACTCGGAGGTGGCGTAAACCCGCCTGGCCTCCCCGTGCTCCAGATCCGCCAGAAAAGGCGCCAGCGTTACCTCGGCCTCGTTGAGCACGAAATGGTCAACCTCCTCAAACCGCTCGTACTCATCGGTGAACAGGGGGCCTCCGGCGACGATCTTGACGCCCGCTTCCTTGCAGCGGGCGATGATTTCGCGTGCCGAGTCTTGCTGCACGACCATGGCGCTGATAAACACATAGTCGGCCCACGTCAGGTCTTGCCGGGTCAGTTTCGTCACGTTGACATCAACCAGCCGCTTGTTCCATTCCTCGGGCAGCATCGTGGCCACGGTCAGCAGGCCCAGGGGGGGCATCGTTGCCTTTTTGCGCACAAATCTGAGCGCGTGTTTGAAACCCCAGAATGTATCTGGAAACTCGGGGTAGACAAGCAAAATGTTCATAGGAATCTCCTTTGATCTGTGGTAAAACCAGACTTGGCAAGTCTCAGTTGGCGGCCGCAACTTTCGCCTTCCAACCGGTTCGCACTTGCCCTCTTGAATCTCGAAAATATGGGGATTTCTTCAGGAGCCAGTGACGAACGATGGGACGAAACAGCCGTATCAGATGCCGCCGGTATCCCAGCAGCGCCGTCATCTCCTGGACATAGTCACCCAGGTCACGTCGTTGGTAATTGAGAATCCTTTGGCTTTCAGCAGTATCCACCCAGTCCGTGCAAAAAGGTGTTGAACCAAAGGCTTCTTCCGGCAACATGCCCACTCCTGTAGCATCCAGTATCCGCCCTACGATTTCGCGATAGTAGTACTGACAGCGGGGGCCGCCTCCGATCAACAGGGTTTTCCCCCACACGTCCTCGCTGCTCACAGCGTTGGCCATCGCCAGCCCCACGTCCCGCGTGTGGACGTACTCCATGCGGTTGTTCAAGGGGACGTCGAACATCCCCGGGTCCAGTTTTATCGCCAGCGGTAGCGTAGCAGCCAGCCTGAGGATGGCCCACTCCAACCCGGATGCCTTGACCTTATGTTCGCACTCCACCTTGTGATGTGTGTAGTGCTCAATGGGCTGGACCGGGTCCGAGATAGTCCTGGGTGGCGGTTGATTCTGCGTCCTGCCGAACACGTGGTACGACGAAGCGAAGATGATTTTCGGAGAGCTGGGAAGGGCCTTCATCGCGTCGAAGAGATTGCGGGTGCCTTCCACGTTGATCTCCCACGCCCAGTCGGGACGGGCCTCAGATTCGACGCCCGTGGCCGACATCTTGGGGATGATGAACGCCAGGTGGATCACGACCTCCTGGTCGTGCACCGCCTCGGCGACGTCTTCTGGGCGGCGCAAGTCCCCCCACACCACTTCTATCTGGCCCTTGAATCTCCGGGCCTTCCTTTCGTTCGCCTTCGTCTTAAGGTCGAAACACCGCACGGTGTGGCCCTGCTTGATCAGTTCCTCCAGTGTACTTGTCCCGACGTTTCCAAAAGCACCTGTCAACAACACGTTCACCTCTACTTCCTCCTATTCTCGTTGGGCGAGGTCTCCGACCGAGCCCCTTTCGGCGGCGGTCAGAGACCTTGCCGAACATAGGCACCCGTCAACGAGACATTCACCCTACTGTCTCCTCTCCAGACTTTCCAAGAGCATCTGCACGCCCTCCTCCGCCACCTGTCCCCAGTCGGTCCCGTTGGGGTCGAGCATCTCCTGCAACACCAGCCCGACAGCCAGCGAGACGATGACCTGGGCCGCCGTCTCGGGGTCAACCGGGCGCAGCGAGCCCTCGGCGATCCCGGCCTCAACCATGTCGTGGAAGAGGGTGCGATACCGCCGGTAAGGAGCGATGGTCGCCTGCCAGACCGCCGGGTCGTGCGCGGCCTGGGCCAGGAACTCCAGAAAGATCGGGAGTTGCCCGCTTCCTGCCTGGAAGACGTGCCGGACCATCCCGGCCATCTGCAGGAGCTCCTCCGGGACACTCTCCGCCCCGGCGCGGGCTGCCTCCAGTTGCGTATCCAGCCCCGCCAGCCAGTGATCCAGCAGTTCCAGGAAGAGCGCCTGCTTGCTGGGGAAGTGGTGGTAGAAGGCCCCTTTGGTCACGCCAGCGCGGTGGCAGATCTCCGCCACGCCGGTACCGTCGTAGCCGTACCGGGCGAAGCACTGCTCTGCTGCCTCCAGGATGCGAGAACGGGTCTCTTCTCCTCGTCGCTGTGGGTTCATTTCCACCTCCATAAAATACCGACCGGTCGGTATGATTCTACCATAACTTTCTCTTCCTGTCAAGGCTGGCCCGTCGCTCGTTACTCAACTGTAACACTGCTGTAATGGACAGGTGGGGGCAACTGAGGCATAATAGTTACTGGAGATGGACAAGCACAGGAGGTTTCTATGGAAACGACGATGCGCAGGATATTGACGCTCGGTATGGCGCTCGCGCTGACCCTGGCGCTGGCGACACCAATCTTCGCCCAGGGCTCCATTGTCCACGTCGTGCAGCGGGGGGAGAACCTGTTCCGCATCGCGCTGCGCTACGGGGTGACGGTGGATGCCCTGGCGGCGGCCAATGGCTTGAGCAATGCCAGCCGCATCTACATCGGGCAGCGGTTGGTCGTCCCGACCGGGGGCAGCACCGCTGGCCCAACCATGTCCCCCTCGGGCGTGCACGTCGTGCAGCGGGGGGAGAATCTGTTCCGCATCGCGCTGCGCTATGGCATGACCTACCGGACGTTGGCGGCCGCCAACGGCATAGCCAACCCCAACCGCGTCTATGTGGGGCAGCGGCTGGTGATTCCTGGCCGCGGGAGCGCACCTTCGGCGCCGATCCCATCCACTCCCTCAGGCCGGACCTACGTCGTGCGGCGCGGCGACATGCTCTCGACGATTGCCCGGCGATATGGCGTCTCGATGTGGGCGCTGGCGCAAGCCAACTCCATCCGCAACCCCTCGCTCATCTACGTCGGGCAGGTGCTGCGCATACCGGGCGGCGGGAGCCCCGCCCCGCCTGCCCCGTCTCCTGGGCATGGTGGCCGCTGGATTGACGTGAACCTCAGCGCGCAGCGGCTCACCGCCTACGTGGGGAACGCGCCCGTGCGCAGCACGCTCGTCTCGACCGGCCTCCCGCGCACGCCGACTCCCACGGGCCGGTACCGCATCTACGTCAAGTACGTATCCACCCTCATGTCCGGCCCCGGCTACTACCTGCCCAACGTGCCCTACACAATGTACTTCTACCGGGGGTATAGCCTGCACGGCACCTACTGGCACTTCAACTTCGGCCACCCCATGAGCCACGGCTGCGTCAACCTGCCCACGCCGGAAGCACAGTGGCTCTATTCGTGGGCCTCGGTGGGCACGCTGGTCAACATTCACTACTGACGTGATGCGTGCTCTCACGCTGGTCACTTCGTCGTCTCAACGCGCTGCCACAGGGCTACCAGAGGGCGACGGAGCAGCCGCACGTTGACGAACACGAGTAGCCACACGTGCAACCGGGCGGCGAAGAGGAGCACTGTCCACAGGAACTCGCGCGGGTTGCGAGGGTAACGCAGGGCCAGTGGCGTGCCGTTGAGGATCTCCAGCCAGGCCGAGCGCATGCGCACCTGTGACTTACGCACATGGTCCTGGGCGTAGCCGCCAGAGGTGCGGACCTTCTGTCGCAGCCAGTCCCGGTAGGTGGTGGGGTACTTGACGAAGACACGCGCCTGGGGCCCGTAGCGGATGCGGTAGCCCTGGCGGGCGATGAAGTGCGAGATCACGGCATCCTCCGCCAATGCGTCCTCGGGCACGTGCTCGATCAGCGCCCGGCGGAAGGCGAAGAGGTAGCCGGAGCAGACCAGGAAGCGACCAGTCTGGTCGCGGGCTAACCGCATCTGGTGGATGCTCTCAGTGAGCAGGTGTGACCAGTAGCCCAGCAGCACGTCACGTGGGCTGACGCTGACGGGGCGTCCGCTCACCGCTCCCACCTGCGGGTCTTTGAAGGGGGCCAGCAGCGGGGCCAGTGCGTCCTCGGCGACGACCACGTCCCCGTCGCTGAGCACCACGACGTCGCCCCGTGCCGCCTTCAGCCCGACGTTCAGCGCAGCCGGCTTGCCCCTCTGGGGGTCGGTCACGCGGCGCACGGCCGGGTGGCGAGCGGCATAATCGTCCACCACGGCAATCGTCCCGGGATCAGGACAAATGACCAGAATCTCGGCGTCCGTGGGCAATTGGGGAAGAAACGCCTCGATGGCCTGGCCTATTGTCGTTGCTTCACGGAAGGCAGTGATGAGTACGCTAAGCACGGTGGGTAGATTATATGATCACACGTGCACAGGCTAGGTTGCTTCCAGGTCCCACAGCATCAAGCCCGAGGCAGGGTCATGGCGGCGGTGAATGGCTGCCGGGGCCGTGACCACCACGATCTCCAGTGTCGGGCGGACGGTGGCTTCCACCAGGTGACCACCCAGCGTGTGGAAGTCGGAGCGGGCCACGGTGACGTGAGCGTGCACGATTGGCTCACCCTTCTCCCCATGGCTGATGTTGCCGCTCAGGTTCAGCACCTCCACCTGCTCCTCGACTGCATGGTAGCGGTAGGTGTTAGTGGTGGCGTCGAAATAGCCCAACGTGACCCGCTGGAGGGCACCGATGGCACGCAGTTCGGCGAAGCCGACCCTGTGCTCGTCGGCGAAGTGCTTGAGACTCTCGATAACTTCCTCACCCGCCTCAAGTCTGGTCAGATAGTGCCTGTTTAACGCTTTAACCTGCAAGTTTCTCCTCCTGTCTGGAATCGCAATTCTTGCCGCTTGCACGTGCCCATTATACCCCGTCAGTAGTGTCTCGCGCAAGTCGGGCCGGGCCGGCGGTCCGACGAGGCCGTCGTCCCGCTCGAAGGCGAGGTAGCCCTCGAAGGCGAGGTAGCCGGTGGTAGGGCCGGTCAGGGGTGCGTCGCAGCGCGGACAGGCGGTGGGGTCAGGCCGGTACTCCTCCTTGGGGATGAATTTCCCGCAGCCTGGACAAGTCCAGGTCCAGACGCCGTGGCCGTCGAAAGGGATCGCACCGCCGTAAACAGGCAGTGCTGGGATGGGCAGGGGGAATTGGTCGGGCGGCACATTCGCCAGCACAGGGCAGCGGTTGCGCAAGATACGAAAAGCAGTTAAAATAAGGTCGTTACCAAGGAGGTAAACAGGTGCAATATCGTAAATTTGGGAGGCTCGATTGGGAAAGTTCGGCGCTTGGTTTTGGGTGCATGCGATTCCCGACAAAGGAAGGGAATGAGAACATTGACGAGCCAGAGGCGGCCAGAATGCTGTGTTACGCCATTGATCACGGTGTGAACTACATTGACACAGCGTACCCGTACCACGGCGGAAACAGCGAACGGTTTGTCGGCCGGGTGCTCAAAGGGGATTACCGGGAAAAGGTCAGGCTGGCCACCAAGTTGCCTTGTTGGTTGGTCAAGGCACGGGAGGACTTTGACAAGTATATCAACGGGCAGCTCGACAAGTTGCAGACCGATCACATTGACTTTTACCTCCTGCACTCGTTGAACGAGAGTAGCTGGCACAAGGTGCACGATCTGGGTGTGCTCAAGTGGGCCGAAGGAGCCATCGCCGATGGGCGCATTGGGCATCTCGGGTTCTCGTTCCACGACAAGTACGAGGTCTTCAAGGAGATCGTAGACGCGTACGACCGATGGACGTTCTGTCAGATCCAGTACAACTATATGAACGAGGAGCATCAGGCAGGTACCAAGGGGTTGAAGTATGCGGCCTCCAAGGGGCTGGCGGTCGTGATTATGGAGCCTCTATTAGGTGGCAGACTCGTGAACCCGCCTCAGCCGATTCAGGATCTGTGGAACACCGCTGTGAAGAAGCGTACACCTGCCGATTGGGCGTTGCAATGGCTCTGGAACCAGCCGGAGGTGTCGGTCGTACTCAGCGGCATGAGCGCGATGGAACACGTCACAGAGAACGTCGCCAGCGCCAATGTGTCCGCTCCCCATACGCTGATGGCAGAAGAACTGGCGCTTGTCGGGCGGGTGCGCGATAAGTACCGGGAGGAGTTGTGCCCCATTCCTTGCACAAAATGCGGGTACTGTATGCCCTGCCCGAACGGCGTCAACATTCCACGCAACTTCGAGATCTACAACGAAGGTGTGATGTACGACAAACACGATCACGCGCGCCGGGCGTACGAAGTGCTATCTGAAGGCGAACGGGCCAGCGCGTGCGTTCAATGTCGCGAGTGTGAGGAACTGTGCCCGCAGAACATACCGATCAGTGAGTGGATGGTTCGCGTCCACGAGGTGCTCGGTGAGGGCCAACCATACCCGGGCCCACAGTCTTGACGGCACTGTTTTCCAGGTGCCGGGCGCTTGCGAAGTGGCTCTCGTGAGGAGTGCCGACCGCCTTGACCTGGACGAGAAAAGGCCATAGGGGTGAGGTGAATGCGTCATCGGACGCTAGGTAAGACCGGGCTACACGTATCCGTCGTTGGCTTTGGCGGCATCAAACTGCCGGACGTGAGCGAGGAGCAGGCCTGCGCGGTGCTCCACCGTGCGTTGGACCTGGGCATCAACTTCATTGACACCGCCCGAGCCTACGGGGATAGCGAGCATAAGATCGGCCTGGTGCTGAGGGAGCGACGAGGTGAGTGCGCCATCGCCACCAAGACCGTCGCTCGCGACGCCGATGGGGCCATGCGCGACCTGGAGATCAGCCTGCGTGAACTGCAGACCGAACGACTCGACCTGTGGCAACTGCACAACGTGATGGATCGGGGCCTGTGGGAGCAGGTCACGCGGCCCGACGGTGCACTGGCAGCAGCGAAGCGTGCCCGGGCTGAGGGGTTGGTGGGCCACATCGGCATCAGCATTCACCGCTCGCTGTACGTGATGCGCGAAGCCATCCAGTCGGGCGAGTTCGAGACCATCCTGTTACTCTACAACCCGCTGGACGAGGAAGGTGTGGCGGCCAACGGCATCCTCGAACTGGCTCACGGGCAGGGGTTGGGCGTCATCATCATGAAAGCCCTCTCCGGCGGTGCGCTGGCCCTCCCGCTCGACGACGAGGAGCGGGACGAGAAGTACCGCGTCTCCGGCGGTCAGTGGTTCGACCCCACCGTGCGCGGCAGCCTGTGCTACGTGCTCTCCCATCCGGCGGTGGACGTGGTCATCCCTGGGATGCGTTTCGTGCGGGAGGTGGAGGAGAACGTCCCTGTGGGCGACAGCCAGGCGCTGACCGACGCTGAGCGCGACGAACTGATCCAGGCCATCGGGCGGCTGAGAGGTGCCTACAAGTACGAGCAGGACTGTCTGCGCTGTGGTTACTGTCTCTCCGTCTGCCCGCAGGGGATCCAGATTCCGCAGGTCTTCCACGCCGCGTATGCATATCGTCATTATCCGGAAGAGACCCGCAACATTGGGTTTGAGATCTACCGTTCGCTGGAGGTCTCACCTGAGGAGTGTATCGAGTGCGAGGCCTGTGTTGAGGAGTGCCCGGCAGGTATTCCCATCCCGCAGCGGCTCAAGGATGTCGTCGAACTGTTCGCGGGAATCTAGGCATTACGGAAAAAACGACACGTCGGCTCCAAGAGGCTCTGAGCCCTCATCCCCGAGGGCGGGTTTGCGGGACGAATCTCGTATGGGCCGCCCCCGAGACGGGGACTGGGAGCAGAGACGTGCGATTTTTGCCTCAATGCGAATCTAGATTGGACGGCCAGAGGTGTGTAAAATAATGAGCACTATCGGTATTTTTCACTACAAGCTTGGTGGGACCGATGGGGTCTCGCTGGAGATTGACAAGTGGAAGCGGGTGCTGGAGGAGATGGGGCATAGGGTGCACCTCTGTGCAGGCGACCTGGGCGCGGTCGAGGGCACGCTGATCGAGGAGTTGTACCACCATCGCCCGGACGTCGAGCGGCTCAACCGTAACACGTTCCTTGAGTTGAGCGATTTCGCTGGCGGGGCGGAATACAGGGCGGAGGTTGAGCGTCTCGCCAGCGCGATTGAGCGCCAGGTGCGGGACTTCGTGGAGCAGAAGGAGATTGATTCCCTCATCCCGCAGAACATCTGGTCGATGGCGATCAACCCACCAGCAGCCATCGCGCTGGCGCGGGTGATGCGCGACCTGCAACTGCCCACACTGGCCCATCACCACGACTTCTATTGGGAGCGGGCGGGGCGGGTAGCCCTCACCTGCGGGACGGCTATCGAGATCGCCGACAAGTACCTGCCGCCGCGCGACCTGCTGATCCAGCACGTGGTCATCAATAGCCTGGCGCAGCGGGAACTGTTTGAGCGCAAGGGGATCGAAGCCACTGTAGTGCCCAACGTTTTCGACTTTGACGCTCCGCCCTGGCAGCCTGACGACTACAATCGGGATTTTCGCGCCCGTATCGGGTTGAGGGAGAACGACGTTTTGATCTTACAGGCCACCCGCATCGTCCAACGCAAGGGCATCGAACTGGCGGTGGACTTCGTGAAGGCACTGGGCAGCCCGGAGCGGCGCGCGTGTCTTCAGCGGCACGGGTTGTACGATGGGTGTCCTTTCGACGACGACAGCCGGATCGTGCTGGTGCTGGCCGGGTACGCGGAGGATGATCCGACCGGGCGCTATCTCAATCTGCTCAGGCGGAAGGTCGAGCGGGCAGGAATTGACGTGCTCTTCATCGGCGATCTGGTAGGGGGACAGCGGCAGATACGAGGCGGACAGAAGATTTACTCTCTATGGGACACCTACGTCTGCGCCGACTTCGTCACCTACCCCAGCCTGTGGGAGGGGTGGGGCAACCAGTTCCTCGAGGCACTGCGGGCTCGGCTCCCACTGATGCTGTTCGAGTATCCGGTCTACCGGGCCGACATCCGGGATAAAGGCTTCCGGGTTGTCTCCCTGGGCAGCGAAATCCAGGGCCGAGACGACCTGGGGCTGGTGCGGGTGGAGCAGCCCATCATCGAGGCGGCCGCAGACCATGGGGTGGAGTTGCTCACCGACGCACGGCTGCGTCAGGAGACGGTCGAGCATAATTTTCGGATCGGCCGCCAACACTACTCGCTGAAGGCGCTACGGGGCTACCTGACGCGGCTGATGGAGCGGGGAAGACGTTAGGCGGATTCCGAGGCCTCTCGAGTGGCCCGGGCGTGCTCCAGCAAGGCGCGGACAGTCACCAGCAGTTCGTCGGGATCGAAGGGCTTGGTGATGTAGCCATCGACTCCTATGTCTTTCCCTTTAAGCAAGTCCTTCTTCTCTGCTTTGGAGGTCAGGAAAATGACGGGGATGGACGTCCATTCTGGCCGGGCGTGGACTGCCTCGTAGAGGGCGTACCCGTCCATCGTGGGCATCATGATATCCGCCACGATCAGGTCGGGGCAGGTCTCTCCCATCATCTGTAATGCCTGTGCCCCGTCAATGGCGGTGAAGACGATGTAGCCCTCCGTCTCCAGGATGTCTCGAATGCCTGCCAAAAGGGGTCCGTAGTCCTCGACGACCAGGATACGTTGTTCACTCATTTACCTGCCTCTCTCATCATCTCGATCTGGCGCCAACCGTTGTGGCATCTTGCTATGCCTGACCCTCGGCGAGGGGCAGCCAGATGGTGAAGGTGGTGCCCACGTCCACCTGGCTCTCCACCGTCACTCGCCCGCCGTGGAGTTCCACGATCTCCTTGGCGATCGCCAGCCCCAGGCCGGTCCCGGATATCTGCATCAGCCGCACCTCCTCCCCCCGGAAGAACCGCTCGAAGATACGCGGCAACTCCTCCTCCGGTATCCCCATCCCCGTGTCTGCCACCGTCGCCGTGGCCCACACCCGGCCCTCCGTTTCTTCCTGGCCGGTAGAGACCACCACCTGGCCCCCCTCCGGCGTGTAGCGGATCGCGTTCTCCACCAGGTTGTTCAGCACTTGCGTCATGCGCTTCGGGTCCGCCAGTGCCACTGGCTCCGGCTCCGCTGGGTGGTGTTCCAACGTCAGCCCCCGCTCCTGGGCCAGCATCTCGTGGCTGGCGACGATCTTCTCGGTCAACTGGTTGAGCGAGGTCGGCCAGGGCTTCATCTCCAGTCGCCCGGTGTCAATGCGGGAGATCTGCAGGATGTCCTCCACCAGCCGCGCCTGGCGGTCCGCCTCCTGCGCCAACGGGGCCAGGTATTCTTCCCATTTCTGCGGCTGCCGCTGCATCAGCGCCGCGTACAGCTTGATCGTCGTGATGGGGGTGCGCAGTTCGTGGGAGACGTTAGAGACGAAGCGGGACTTCATGCGGTCCAGTGCCTTGAGGTGGCTGACGTCGTGGATGGCCACCACGGCCGCCGCGGGCTCCTCCGTCTCCTCTTCCATCACCGGCGCTGCTTTCAATTCCAGATCCAGCCCGGTCAGTTCCAGGACCGTCTCCAGCCGCTCCTCGGCCCGCTGTGCCAGGTACTGCACCGTTTCCCGCAGCCGGGCGGCATCCTCCGGGGAGAGGGTCTGGGTGAGCCAGGTGTGGGCGATGGAGTTGGTCTGGAGGATGTCACCCTGTCTGTCGGCGACGACGATGCCGTCGGAGGCGCTGCGCAGGATCGCGTCCAGGCGGGCGTACTGGGCCTGGAGTTGGGCGGTGCGCTCCTGCACCCGCTGCTCCAACTGCTCGGCGTGGTCGCGCAATTCCCGGTATAACTGGGCGTTCTCGATGGCGGTGGCGGCGTGGCCGGCGAAGGCCGCCAGCCTGCGGGTGTCGGCGGGGCCGAACTGGCCCGGCTGGGTGCCGTTCACATTCAGGAAACCTACCGTCAGGCCCGTCACCCGGATGGGTACGGCGACGTACGAGCGCAGCCACTCCTGGCCCTCCAGCAGCACCCAATCGGCGTCGGCGACCGTGTCCGGGATGAAGAGCGGCTCCCCCGTCTGCATCATTCTCATCAGGGTGGAATGCTCGGCAATGGTGAGGGCGGCACGGGGTGGTCCCACGCCCAGGTGCTCGTACCCCCGGTGGCGGACCACCCGAGCGGTGACGTCTTCCACCAGCATGATGTTGAAGGCATCCCCCGGCACCACCCGCTCCACCTGCTCCAGGATGCGGTCCAGCACCTGGTCGGTATCCAGGGTGCTGCTGACGGCGGCGGCGGCCTCCTCCAGCGCCTCGGCCAGTTCCCGCTGCTCCCGCTCGGCCTCGAAGAGGCGAGCACGCTGGATGGCCACACCGGCCAGGCGGCTAGATGCTTCGGCGGCGGCCACGGCCTCCGGCCCGAAAGGCCATATCTTCCCCAGGCTGAACAGCCCCAGCGTGCCCACCGCCTCGTCGCCGGCCAGCAGCGGGACGGCCAGCAGGGAACGCACCCCGGCCTCCACCCAGGGCTGAAGGGCGGCCGGATGCTCTCGGTAGTCATCCAGCAGCACTGGCCGGCGGACTTGCATTGTGTGCCCGGCCAATCCGCTCTCGGCCGGCACCTCCACGCCCGCCAACGTGTCGGGCAGGTTGTAGTTGTAGGGGTAAGTGATGACGTTCCGGTCGGGATCAAACACTGCCGCCGTGCTGGCGTCCGCGCCGGTCAGTTCGGCCACCAGGGGCAGCAGGCGGGGAATGAGAGTGACCAGTTCCATCTCGCCGCCCAGGGTGTGGGCCAGTTCGTTCAGCCGCTGCTCCCGGGCCAACCGGCGGTGGGTCTCGTCGTACAGACGGGCGTTCTCGACGGCGACGGCCACCTGGTCGGCGATGGTCGAAAGCAGTACTTGCTCCTCCTCGCCGTAGGCGTGGGGGCGGTAGGCCTGCACAGAGATAACCCCCACCACCCGGTCGCCGATCCGCATCGGCACTCCCAACCAGGAGGCGGGAGCCTTCATCGTCCCCCACAGCCTCGCCAACTGCGGCAGGCGGTCCTGCTCCTCTTCAAAGTTCCGAATGAGGAGAGGTCTCTTCTCAGTGACGATGAGGCCCGTCAATCTGCTCCCCGCTGGCTGCCGCTCCGGGTGCTCCCGGATCCCTTCGTCCACGCGGATGCGAAAGTCCAGTTCGTTAGTCTCCTCGTCGTACAGAGCGATGAAGAAAGCGTCGGTCTCAAAGATGGAAGCGATCTCCCGGTATACCGTCTCCATCAGGTCATCCAGGTGCAGCGTACCGCTGGCGGCGCGGGCGATGCGGTTGACGACCGCCAGGCGCTCGGCCCGGTGGTGGGTCTCCTGGTACAGGCGGGCGTTCTCGATGGCGATGGCGGCCTGGTCGGCCAGAGCGGTAAGTAAGGCCACGTCCCGGGAGGAGAATGGGCCTGGCTTTCGACGCCACAGCACGATCCCGCCGAGCGACTTTTTTCCCTTGAACATCGGCACGGCCAGGACAGCACGGATGTCGTCTATGGCGGCGATCTCCTGGAAGCGATATCCTGCCATGGTCTCAGTGTCAACCACCTGTACCGGCTCACGGGTTGCCACGGCTATGCCGATGGTCCCTTCTCCAACCTTGACCCGGCCTTCATTCACTGCCCTCACAAATTCCTGGCTGGCATTGTAACTGGCGGCGATGCGCAAGATTCCCTCCGCCTTGTCCAGTTCGAAGATGCCGCCCTCATCCGAGTGGGAGAGAGTAGTGGCGTGAGTGGTAATGGCCTGCAGCACCTGCTCCAGGTCGAGCGTGGAACTGACGGCCTGGCCTACCTTGGCCAGGGTCTCTATCTCCTCGGCCCGCCGCTGCTCTGCCTCGAAGAGGCGCGCGTTCTCGATGGCGATGGCGGCCTGCGCGGCGAAGGCGAGGGCCAGTTGGGCGTGCCCCTCCGTGTAGAAACCCGGCTCCCGCTTGTCCAGCGCGATCATGCCCACCAACTGCTCGCCGACGAGCATGGGCACCCCCAGCCAGGAGCGAATGCCGGCCTGAGCGTGGGGCTCGCGCCGAAACTCCCCGTACACGGCGGGGCCATCCGCCACGATGAAGGGTGCCCGGGTGTGGACCACTTCGGTGTTGGGGTTGTTACCGCCTACGGGGAAAGAGAGACCCAACAGGTCCGGCAGGTTAGGGAAACCATGCCCGCCTACGATCTCCAGCCGGTCGCTCTGGCCGATCTCCGACCGAGCCAGTAACTGGACCGAGGCACTGTCGTAGGGCACCACCTGTTGCAGTTGGATCAGGATGCGCTTGATGACCTGGTCGCGGTCCAGGCTGGTAGTCAACGCCAGCGCTGCCTCCCGCAACGTCTCTGCCTCTTGCCGCTGGTGCCGTTCGGCCTCGAAGAGGCGGGCGTTCTCGATGGCGGTGGCGGCCTGGTTGGCGAAGGCGAAGACCAATTGTCCATCCTCTTCACTATAGGCCCCTGGCTGGCGACTGTCTACGGTGAGGATGCCGATGACCCTGTCCCGGACGATGAGGGGCACTCCAATCCAACCGTGAATGTGGGTGATGCTTGGATCCGGCTGCCAGCGCGGGTCGCTCTGAGCGTCCTCGACGATCAACGGACGGCGGGCGCGCATCACGGCCGAGGAAAAGTTATCCTCATCGGCGCTGTAGGAGAGCCGCAGCGCTGCCTCCATATCGGGGAGTCCCCGCCCGGCCGTCACTGTGAACCGGCCGTCGCCCAACAGCAACACGGCGCTGCTGTCGTATTTGATCACCTGCGCCAGTTGCTCCAGGATGAGAGGCAAGACTTTGTCCAGGTTGAGGCTGGCGTTGACGACGCGCGCCGTCTCCTGCAATGCCTCGGCCACGTCCCGGCCGCGCTGCTCGGCCTGGTACAGGCGGGCGTTCTCGATGGCGATGGCCGCCTGGTTGGCCAGGGTTTTCATGGCCGTAAGATCCCTCTCGTCAAAGGCGTTCAGTTGAGTATCCTGAATATCAAGCACGCCGATGACCTGGCCGGCCAGTTTGAGGGGCACGCACAACTCTGACCTGGTCACCGCCTCTTCCAGGAAGCCAGCAATATAGCGCGGCTCCTGGCTCACGTCGTTGGCCAGGAGCGGCCGCCCGGTTTGGGCCGTCCAGCCGATTATCCCCACCTCCACCGCCTGACGATAGCCCGGCGCCGCTACGTCCTCGAAACCGCCCGCTATGGCCAACATCTCCAGGTCGCTGGCGGTTTCATCGAGCAGAAAAAGGGCTACGTTATAGTACTCAAAACCTTGCTGAATGGCGGTGACGATTTCCTGTAGGAGCCGATCCGGGTCCAGGATTGAGACGGCCTTCCGGGCCACCTGGTTGACCACAGCCAACTGAGTGGCTCGTTTTCGCTGTGCCTCGTACAGGAGGGCGTTGCGCATGGCGATAGCGGCCTGGGTGGCGAACAGGCTCAGCAGTTCGGCGTCGGCCGGGGAGAAGGTGCGCGGGGGGTCCGCATGGACGATCAGCACTCCCAGGAACTCCTCACCCCAGCGAACCGGCGCGCCCACGATGGCCGAGATGGGGTAACCTTCCCAGGTGGCCGCCCGGCCCTTCCAATGCTGGTAGTCATCCACGATGAGTGGCTTACCGGTCTCCCAGACCTTGCCGGAGAGTCCCTCGCCCCGGTGGAGGACGGTTCCAAAGGGAGCCATGTTGGGACCGATAGCCGCAGTCCACTCCAGCACATCCCGCTCCGGCCGGTAGAGGTCGAGGCCACCCGTGGCCCCCCCCAGCAGTTCAATTGCCCGCGAGACGATAGAGCGAAGCAGGGTGTCCAGGTCCAACTGGGCGGTGAGTTCCAGCCCCACCTCTCGCAGCGCCTCCAACTGGTCGCTGCGCTGCCGGAGTGCCTCCTCTGCTCGCTTGCGCTCGGTGATGTCCTCCAGGCTGCCCTCGTAGTAGAGCACTTGTCCCTCGTCATCCCGGATGGCCCGGGCGGTGTCCCTCATCCAGATGATTGTTCCGTCGCGCTGGCGCAATTGTGCTTCGAAACTGCGCACTACCCCGTCCCGTTCCAGCAGCGCCTGCTCTCGCCGCCGCTCCTCGGGGTTCACGTAGATGTCGGCCGTGTTGACCGCCAGCAGAGGCTCCCGGTCCTCGTAGCCTAACATCCGCACCAGGGCCGGGTTGGCGTCTGTGATCTGTCCCGTCGGCGTGGTGTGGTAGAGCCCCACGGGTATGCCATCGAACAGGCTCTGGTAGCGCTCTTCGCTCTCCCGCAGCGTCTCCTCCGTCCGCTGGCGCTCATTCAACTCGGCCTGTAGAGCCGCCGTCTTCTCTCGAATCTCCCGCTCCAATTGGTCGGTATGCATAATCATCTTCCCTATCTCAGTCTGTAGGGCAGGTTGGCCGCGGCGTGTGCCCGCCATCCCGCAAAGCGAAACCACGCCCCTCGTGCTTCCAACTCCCTCGCCCCAACCACTCCAGCGACCTACCTGCCGCCCTCGGTCCGGCAGGTAGGCGGCTGGGTTGCACTCATTCCAGGATTCCTGGCCCATCAACAGGTGTTCGCCAGTCAGGATGGACTCCCAGCACCGCCGCCAACCTGCCCTACGGCTGCCGCCATCTATTCGAAGTCCATCCCCTTCAAGTTCTCCGGCTCTGAATGTCCCCACTCTTCCTCGTAGTATCCCCTTTCGAACCAATACCGATAGCTCGAGTAGGGATAGTCTTCAGGACGGGCAACAAGACCGTGCTTCACAGGGTTATAGTGAATATAGTCAACATGCATTTTCAGATCATCTTCATCACGGATAATGTGATCCCAGAATCGGCGTTGCCACAAAGAAAGGCTCGTAGTAATCCCGTGAGCCTGCTTACTGGTTACGTTTCACGTCCTCGCAAGGATGTCCGTTGACGCGGCAGAGTTCGCCTGTTTTGCAGACTCCAAGTGCGCCCAGTATATCCAACTGCGGCGGGCGTGTCAAGCATCGGCGCCGCCCCGTCGTCTCCACGTCCATCCCACGGCGGCGACGATAACGGCCTCAATGACCAGCAGGCCGACGATGACTATAGCCACGTCCATCCAGAAGTACATAGGGAACAGCCGGATCAGGGTGTCGGAGTAGGGGAAGAGCCAACTCTCGCCCTCAAAAAAGATGCGGTGAAATGTAGTAAAGAACTTCCCCCAGCTCAGTACCATAACAGCACCGACGGTTCCTAATAATCCCAGGGTGAAGAGGCCACTGCTCAGGAGCGCGGCGGGGGCGCGCCTGCGCGTGTGGCTTGAAGTGAGCAGTGTCGTTATACCCCCCAGCAGTACCAGCGCAGCGACGATGCCGGCTATCATCATGTGGTTGTACACCGCCTGCACATCGGCCATGTGACGCAATTCCCGCGCGTTGAAGGCGGGTTCGTCGCCGGGGAGGCGCAGGTCGGCCAGGAGCGAGAGACTGGCGTTGGTCGCCAGGTAGTCCACACAAGTCTCGGCCAGGCGGGTACGCTCCGCTGTGGAGAGGCCGAACGGGTCGGGTGGGAAATCCGCTTTCCCGTATTCCCAGTGCACGAACCAGTGGCCAGTCACGATGCGCAGGTCAGCCGTGAGCAAGAGGACAGGCAGGGCCAGTACGAGCAGCCATTGGGCAAGACGGGGCCATAGTTTGTAGTTCATTAGTCTCCTTCATCATCTCAAGGAGTAGGGAGTAGGAAGTACGTGGCTTTTCCCTTAATCCCTACTTCTTATCCCTACTCCCTTTTAGCACAAAGTCGAAGATCAGTCCGTTGGTCATCAGTTCGATGGCGGTGCGGTCGTCGGTGAAGATGACCTTGCCGGGTTGCGTAGGGCGCAGGTTTGCCGTCGCTTGCAACGCCGTGGGGTACAGGAATTCGTCGCCTTCCAGACCGGGCAGGTTAGCCAACAGGTTGCCGGCCTCGCTAGGCTGTACCGTGGCGACGACGACGGCGTTGAAACTGTTCGGCACGTCAATCACGTGGGCCGAGGGGAAGACCTGGAGCAGCGTCGCCAGCATGGCCTCGACCAGCCGGTAGTCCTGGGGGGTGCGCCCGACGTTGATGGCGACGACGCCGTCGGCAGTGAGATGGTCGCGCACCTGGCGGAAGAACTCCACTGTCGTCAGGTGGGGGGGGATGTAGGGCAGCCGGTAGGCGTCCACGCCGACGACGGTGTAGCGCCGGTCGGAGTGGGCCAGGGCGTAACGGCCGTCGGCGACGATGACATTCAGGTTAGGGAGGTTGGGCTGGTCCATCGCGAAATACTCCCGCCCCACGCGCACGATCTGGGGGTCAATCTCCACCCCGTCAATCGGAAGCGGCCCGTAGATGGCGGTGTACTGCCGGGCCATGGTGCCGGCGGCCAGCCCGATGAGCGCCACGCTTGCGACCTGGTCGGGGGTGTAGGGTGGGGGGTTGAAGTAGGGGGCGACGAGGAAATAGTCCCACGGCCCGGCGGTGCGCAGTTGATCGGGACAGTAGATGGAGTGGATGCCTTGCCCTTCGTTCAGCAACAGGTGACGGCAGCCTTCATCCTCCACCACCTGGATGTAGTTGTACGCCGACTCGGTCTCGTAGATACTGTTCTCAGCCGCCTTGACTGGTTGCCCGCGCAAAAGCAGGGCTAGCAAGATGATGATGGCAGGCATCCACAGGTACAGGAGCAGGCGGCGGGGTCCGCTGCGCGCGAGCCCGATGAACGCGACGACCAGCAGGAATAGTGATAGCGAGACGAAGGTGTTGCGCGTGCCGATAGTGGGCACGAGCACCAGGTTAGGCAGGAACGTCCCCAGGAAACTGCCGGCGGTCGAGATGGCGTAGACGCGACCGGCCGTCTGTCCGGCGCTTCCCACGTCTTCCATCGCCAGTCGGATGACGAAGGGCGAGATGCAGCCCATCAGCGTGACAGGGACGCTGAAGAGGATCAGCACAGTGAGGAAAGAGCCGCCGAGCATCCAGGCGTTGAAATTGGCGAAACCCGGCGACGCCAGCGAGAGCACCGGGTGGGCGGCGAAGGGCACGACGCCGACGAGGAAGCCGGCCCAGGCCACGGTCTGGTAGAGCGTGGTGGGGTGGGGGGAGCGGTCGGCCCAGCGCCCGCCGAGGAAGTAGCCTACTGTCAGGTAGAGCAGGATCAGCCCAATGATGGTCGCCCACACCAGGTTGGCGGTGCCGAAGTGAGGACGGAGCAGGCTGGAGGCAGCCAATTCAACGGCCAGCGAGACCATCCCGCCAGCGAAGGCGGTGACGTAGAGATAGGTGTCTTGTCTGCGCATACGTGCATTATAGCGCCTTTGGGCTGTCAGGCAACCTGGCATTATAAGAGAGATGATCACAGATAAGAAGTACACGCTGCGTGGGCAATCGGGTGCTTGACACTTGCCTGAAGTGTGGTACACTCTGACAAAAGGCGAGATGATGGTGCACACAGTCCGGCTGATCGTGGATAACGATAATGATAATCCCTGCGGCCCCCGGGGGCGACCAGCGATGTGACACGCCTGGTTCCTGCTTTTACGATGTAAGCCGCCCCAACCGGGCGGTTTGTTCTTTTAGGTGGGCAGCCTTGCGAAGGTTGAAAACCTTCGCAAGGCTCCGGAAAAGACTGCGCTGAGGAGCCGATTATGTTAAAGACACACAGTTGCGGTGAGTTGCGGACCACGCACGTGGGCCAGGAAGTGACGCTGGCAGGGTGGGTGAACCGCCAGCGTGACCACGGCGGCCTCGTCTTCATAGACCTGCGCGATCGTTCGGGTATCGTCCAGGTTGTGGCGAACCCGGACACGGCGTCGGAGGCGCACGCGGCAGCGCAGCAGGCACGCAATGAGTACGTGCTTCAGGTCAGGGGCATCGTCCGGGCTCGACCGGAGGGGCTGGTCAATCCCGACATACCCACCGGCGAGATCGAGGTCGTGGCCCACGAAGTGAAGATTCTGAACCCGGCCAAAACGCCACCTTTCTACATCTACGACGATAGCCCCGTGGACGAGGCGTTGCGGCTCAAGTACCGCTACCTGGACCTGCGGCGGCAGCACATGCAGCGCAACCTCATCCTCCGCCACCGGGTAGTCAAGTACATCCGCGATTTCCTTGATGATCGAGGTTTCGTTGAGATTGAGACGCCGATCTTGTTCAAGACCACGCCAGAAGGGGCGCGGGATTATCTGGTCCCCAGCCGTGTGTACCCGGGCAAGTTCTACGCCCTTCCGCAATCACCCCAACAACTCAAGCAACTGCTGATGGTCGCCGGGTACGAGCGGTACTTCCAGATTGCCCGCTGCTTCCGGGACGAGGATCAACGCGGCGACCGCCAGCCGGAGTTCACCCAATTGGACCTGGAGATGAGTTTCGTCGAACGGGAGGACGTGATGGCGCTGACCGAGGAACTGATGATCGGCATCGTTGGAACCTGCTCTGACCGGAAGTTGCTTGCTAAGCCTTTCCCCTGCCTCACCTACCAGGAGGCGATGCGCCGCTTCGGCACCGACCGGCCCGATATGCGCTTTGAGATGGAGTTGGTGGACGTCTCTGACCTGGTGGCTGAGTGCGGTTTTGGAGTGTTCAGCAAGACCGTCGCCAGGGATGGGCAGGTCAGGGGTATCCGCGTTGCAGGTTGTGGCACCTACAGCCGTCGCCAGATTGACGAATTGGTCGGACTGGCCCGGAAGGAGGGCGCCAGGGGGCTGGGCTGGCTGGCGTTGGGCCAGGTGGGGGAGGTGCGCTCTTCCTTTGTCAAATTCCTCACCGAGGACGAGGTGGCTGCCATCGTCGAGCGTATGGAGGCGGAGCCGGGCGACCTGTTGTTGTTCGTCGCCGACCGTGCCCAGGTTGTGAACGCGGCGTTGAGCAGGCTGCGGCTGGAGTTGGGGGAGCGGTTGGGACTGCGCGACCGGGGTGTATTGGCCTTCTGCTGGGTGATTGACTTTCCGCTCTTCGAGTGGGACGAGGAAGGGCAGCGTTGGGACCCCAGCCATCACCTCTTTACCGCGCCAATGCCGGGAGATGTGCCGCTTTTGGAGACTGACGCTGGCGCAGCCCGGGGGCAGCAATACGACCTGGTCTGCAACGGGGAGGAAGTGGCCGGGGGCAGCATCCGTATCCACCAGCGCGAGGTGCAGGAGAAAGTTTTTGAACTGATTGGGTTGGACGTGGAGGTGGCAGGGGAACGCTTTGGCCACATGTTGGAAGCGTTCGAGTACGGCACGCCACCCCACGGGGGGATCGCGCCTGGGATTGATCGGCTGGTGATGCTCCTGGCCGGTGAACCCAACATCCGCGAGGTGATTGCCTTCCCCAAGACCCAGCAGGCGGCCGACCTGATGGCCGGTGCGCCATCGCCAGCGGAACCGGGACAATTGGAGGAACTTCACATCAGGATTGTCGAGGATCTCGCGAGTTCCCGCGAGTCCTTGCCAGGCTCATAGGGGCTCATGGGGATTCATAGAGGTATGAGCGCTCTGTTTCGATAGATGTTTTTACATTCTTGATACCTGTCTGTTACCCCCACCTCATACAATGATAATACTGGCTATCCAGGTTGGTACAATAAGGAGAGGAAAGATGTCCAGCGATTTGATTGCCCGTGTACAAGAAGACGGGGTACGGTTCATCAGTCTCCAGTTCACCGACATTCTGGGGACGATTAAGAGCGTCACCATCCCCGTAGGCAGGCTTGAGGAGGCCCTGGAACAAGGGGTGTGGTTCGACGGCTCTTCCATTGAGGGGTTCGCTCGTATCTACGAAAGCGACCGGGTGTTGGTGCCCGACCCGACCACGTATCAGGTGTTCCCGTGGAGTGCGCCGGAGCGGCGGCGGGCACGTCTGGTCTGCGATGTCCACGGCCCCGATGGGCGACCGGCTCTCAGCGTGCCGCGCCAGGCGCTGAAATGCGTGCTGGCCCGGGCTGCTGAGCGGGGGTACGTCTACAACGTCGGCCCTGAACTGGAGTTCTTTCTGTTCAAGCGCAACAGTGAGCGTAACAATGGGCATCCGACCCGGCCGGCCCCGCACGACGTGGGGAGTTATTTCGACTTCTCACCCCGGGACGAGGCGCAGCAGGTGCGTAGCGAGATCATCCTGGCGCTGGAGGGGATGGGCTTGCAGGTTGAGATGAGTCATCACGAGGTGGCCACCGGCCAACACGAGATTGACTTCCGTTACGCCGATGCGTTGACCAGCGCCGACAATGCCGCCACGTTCAAATACACCGTACGGGCAATAGCGGCCACCTATGGCATCTACGCCAGTTTCATGCCCAAACCCATCTTTGGCATCAACGGTTCCGGCATGCACGTCCACCAGAGCCTCTTCGACGCCGGAGGGCGGAATCTGTTTTATGACCCGGACGACGAATACAATCTCTCGCGGCTGGCCCATAATTTCATCGCCGGGCAGATGGAGCACGCCCGAGCGCTGGCGGCGGTGGTGGCCCCGACGGTCAACAGTTACAAGCGCTTGACGCCGGGCTACGAAGCGCCGGTCTACATCTGCTGGGCGCAGCTCAACCGTTCGGCGCTAATTCGCGTCCCGGGGCACGGGCAACAGCAAGAGGGTGCCACGCGAGCCGAACTGCGCTGTCCTGACCCCAGCGCCAATCCCTACCTGGCTTTTGCTGCTATGCTCGCGGCGGGCCTCGACGGCATTGAGCGGGACCTGACCGCGCCGCCACCGGTCAATGAAGACGTCTACGACTTCGATGAGCGCGCCCTGCGCGAACGGGCCATCGGCACGCTGCCCGGCACGCTGGCCGAGGCGCTCGATGAACTCGAACAGGATGGGGTGATCCAGGAGGCGTTAGGCCCGGCCATCACCGACGCCTTCCTGCGGGCCAAGCGGGCGGAATGGGACGAATATCGCATCCAGGTGACGAACTGGGAATTGGAACGCTATCTGGAGACGGCATGAGGGAGTCACTGAGCGACTGAGCAACTTGCGCTTTTTGTCAATGCGTGGTATATTATGAATAGCCCTGCTGTGCGCGTGATCGTCGTTTTTGCGTTTTGAGCCAACACCTATAATAACGGGGGCTGTCTCTTCAGAGAGGGATGCGATAGCCTACGGGCAAGGCAGACCGCTGAGCAGGCTCCCACCTGCGAGAGCAGGTTCAAAACACATCGGCACACGGCACGGCGGGGTGCGGTTTGATACATTTGCAAACGCCACCGGTACACCGGTGGCGTTTGCGTGCCTGCTCTTGACTTAGTTCCTCCTTTGTGCTATCCTCTCTACCCACACCATTCAGTGCGAGGTGCGCCGTGTTACGAGAACGAGTCTCTAATGACATTCATGTTTTCACCAGTGACCTGTATGCGCAAGTGACTGCCGGAGCGATCGTGACTCGCGACGGGGCCATCCTTGTAGATAGCCTGCCTTTTCCTGTCGAGGCGCGCGAGATGGCGGCGTTCATCGCCCGGGTTTGTCGCCCCGGCGTGCGCTACGTGATTCTGACCCATTACCATGCCGATCACACCTATGGTGCTTATCTTTTCCCGCAAGCCGACGTGGTGGCACACGCGCGCTGTCGAGCGTTGCTGGCCAAAATCGGTGCTCCAGCGTTGAAAGCGGCACAGGCCGAAGAGCCCGAACTGGAGGAGGTGGTACTTCGCCGGCCGAACATCACGTTTGACGACGGAGAGATGGCACTCCAGTTGGGGGGCAGGTTGATGCGGCTGATCCATGTGCCTGGCCACTCGCAGGATTCGGTGATGGTGTACGTTGAAGACGTCCGCGTGTTGTTTGCAGCCGACACGGTGACGCCAGTGCCCTCCATTGTGGACGGTGATATGGATGCATTGAGGGTCTCTTTGCAGAAAGTAGCACGGCTGCCCATAGAAAATATGGTGCAGGGGCACGGAGAGGTGATACTGCGCGGAGAGGTGCAGGGTGTGGTGCAGGCCAGTTTGGCCTATCTGGATGCCATTGAGACCTTAGTGGCCGGGGTGATCAAGAGCGGCAAGGGTAAGGCGGTACTGCAACGGGTCAGTATCGAATCCTGTGGACTGTCGCGCCTGCCGCTCAACGGGCTGGTACAGCAGATCCACGTGGCGAACCTGCTGGCCTTGTACAATCGAATGGCATCACGGAGTGCTTGACAGTCGCGGGCTCTTGTGGCATAATGTGAGCAGCACTTCAAAGGCGATGATGGAGACGAGTAGGCATGGGATACCGGCCCAGAGAGCCCGGGGCAGGTGAGATCCGGGTGCGGAACCCGTGTCGAAAATCCCTCCGGAGCCGCTGACCGAACGGTTGGTAGGGATGGTAGATCGGTAGGCTGGTGATCGGTTTCTCAATCTACCAACCCAGTAGACTTGGCCGGGCTTGTCCCTCGTTACCGGGACGCGGTGATCGTGTGTCGCCGACAGAGAGGCCCCGCCCGCGCGGGGCAAGAAGGGTGGTACCACGGGGGTGTCAAGGCTCCCGTCCCTTCGGGGGCGGGAGTTTTTTCGTTGCGATGGGAAGATGGGTTTCACGCTACATGGATACCCTTCGGTACGATTTGGAGGTGAAATGACAGAGTTACTTTACCAGACGGACAGTACCCTGCGCGAGTTTGAGGCCCTGGTGGCTGAGGTGGTTGGCGATGGGGTGGTGCTGGACCGGACCGCCTTCTACCCCGGCGGCGGCGGGCAGCCGTGCGACACAGGGTGGCTCGAGGTCGAAGAGGAGCGCTGGGAGGTGCGCAAGGTCGGGCGGAAGGAGGGCCGGGTGGTCCACTACCTGGACCAGGAGCCGCCGCCCGTGGGTGCGTCTGTGGTGGGCTTCCTGGATTGGGAGCGGCGGTATGCGCTGATGCGCACCCACACCGCCATGCACATCCTCTGTGGCGTGATCTGGCGGGACTACGGAGCCTCGGTGACTGGCGGAAATATGCAACCGCTACGGGGGCGGATGGACTTCGAGTTTGCTGCCCTGCACCGGGAACTGGTAAGCGAGATTGAGGAGAAGATCAACGACGAAGTCGCCGCCGCCCGCCCGGTCCACGTGCGCATCCTGCCCCGCGAGGAGGCCTTCGAGATACCCGATCTCATCCGCACCAAGATCAACCTACTGCCGCCCCACATCACCCGGGTGCGGGTGGTAGAGATCGAGGGGCTGGACCTGCAGGCCGACGGCGGGACGCACGTGGCTAACACATCTGAGGTCGGGCCTTTGCGGATCGTGGACTACAAGAGTAAGGGGCGGATCAACAAGCGGTTGGTGGTAGAACTGGCAGGATAGCCAAGTGATGGAAGACATGCCCTGGTGGGAGACTTACTTCGACGACCTGTACCTCGAGCTGTGTCAGCAACTGGCTGCTCTGGATCGGGAGAGCAGCCGGCAGCAGGCTGAGGCAGCGATGCTTATGGCGCGGCTTATCTCGCCGGCTCAGTTATTGGATCTTTGCTGTGGTTATGGCCGCCATACTATCCCGTTGGCCCAGATGGGGTTTGTAGTCACCGGGCTGGACTATTCGGGCGGTATGCTGGCGCGGGCTCGCGAAGATACGGCGCAGTCGGGGGTAGATGTTGAGTTCCACCAGAGTGATATGCGAGAACTTCCCTGGGTGGAAGTCTTCGATGGTTGCGTGATGCTCGGGGGTTACTTTGGCATTTTTGAGGAAGAGGTGGAAAACGAGCAGGTCTTCCGTGCCGTCGCCGCTGCGCTCAAGCCTGGCGGACGCTTTGTCTTGGATGCGGCCAATCGGGATCGCATTGTGTGCAGGTACGTGCCGCAGCGGTGGCAGGAGCGAGGTGGCCTACTGCGCTGCGTTGAGTACCGGTTCGACCCGGTGACTGGCGTGAACCACGCCCGCGAGCGCTGGTTGCGGGACGGTGAGTGGACCGAACGGACGCACCACATGCGGCTCTACACAGCCACCGAATTGGATGCTATGCTGCGCCGGGCCGGCCTGACCTATTGCCTACTACGGCGGCTACGATCGGGGTGAGTTCACGACCAAGTCACATCGGATCCTTGTTGTTGCGGAAAAGGGCAGGTGAGTGGCGCACTAACAGGTAATTGAGAGTGGCTCTGGAAGGGGATTTCAGGGCAGAGAGGCGAAAATGTCAACAGGTCGTTGCAGAAGCGCGATGGGCGAACTGGTACGAACATTGGAACGAGTGAGTGCAAAGAAGGCCCAGTTGGGTGCGGCGCGGCCGCTTTCGCCCTCGATGCTGAACCGGCTGCGCGAGCAATTGGACGTGGAATGGACCTATCACTCCAATGCCATCGAAGGCAGCAGCCTCACGTTGCGTGAGACCCAACTGGTGCTGCAACACGGGCTGACGGTCGGTGGTAAGTCGCTGCGGGAGCATCTGGAGGCGATCAATCACCAGCACGCCATTCGCTTCGTCGAAGCGCTGGCGGACAAAGACGAGCCAATCACCGGGTACGTTGTGCGGAGTATCCATGCGTTGGTACTGCGGACGATTGACGACGAAGAGGCGGGACGCTACCGGCGCGTTCAGGTATACATCACCGGTTCGGAATACGTGCCGCCGGAACCGGTGGCCGTGCCTGGCTTGATGGCCGATTTTGGCGACTGGCTGAATTCGGATGAGGCGGCTGCGTTGCATCCGGTAGAGCGAGCGACGCTGGCCCACTTCCGGCTGGTGCATATCCATCCCTTCACCGACGGCAACGGGCGCACAGCGCGGCTGCTGATGAACCTGGCTCTAATGCGCGAAGGTTACCCGCCGGCGGTCATCCGCGTCGAAGATCGGCCAGCCTACTACGACGTACTCGATGCGGCACACGAGGGGGACACGGAGCCGTTCGTGCGGCTGGTGGCCGAGGCGGTGGAGAGGTCGCTGGATACCTGGTTGGCGGCGGCTTGCTGAGCCGCAGGAAGGTGATACAATTGAGGTGAGAGGGCCGAAAGAGGTGCTTCCAGGTCCCCGCAGGGGTCATAGACCACTTTGAGGAGGGAGTGAAATGGGCCTGTCAATCACTTTGCCGAGCGAGGTCCGAGAACGAATTCAAGACATCGCCGCTCAGAAGGGCGAAAGGGTTGAAAACGTGGTCATCGCGGCTGTGATACGCTATATTGCTCACGAGCAACATGCTGAACCGCCCAAAGGTATCTCCGAAGCCCTGGGGCGGTCCCAAAGGCTATATCAGGGATTTAAGGATCGCCTGCGCCAACGATACCCTTCTCTTGGAGACCTGCCCCGGGAGCAAATCGTTGCGACGATGGAGAGGCTCTCGAAGAAGGTAGCCGAAGGGATGGCTTTCGCCACCTGGCAGGAGGCAGAGGCTTTCATGAGGGGCGAGGAGTGCTATGATTTTGCTCGACAGCAATATCTTCATCATTGATCGCTTCTTCAAGCGAGATGTCCATTACGACGTCAACAGGCAACTGGTGGAAAGGTTGCCGGCACTGGATGTCAGCATCAGCATCTACAACCTGCTGGAGATCTGCGGCCTGGCCTCTTTCAATCTCGCTGAGGTGGAACTGGCCCACGCAGTGATGACACCCGAGGGCTTTCTGGCAGTGGTACCCGCGTAGGAGCAAGACGGCGTGTCTGCTCACCACAGACAACGAAGGATGAAGACCGATGTTTGTCAACAACGTCGCCAGGAGGGAGAGACTCATGCGCCCCCTGACCGCGCTGGCCTTGCTGCTGGTGCTGCTGCTGCCAGCGCTGAGCGTGGATGTGCGCGCTGCCCCCACCCACACCGACGTCGGCGGCCCCATCATCTCCGACACTACCTGGACGCAGGCCGCGAGCCCCTACGCCGTGACCTCGAACGTGCAGGTGATGACCGGCGTGACGCTGACCATTGAGCCCGGCGTAGTCGTGAAGTTCAACACCGACAAACTCTTGCAGGTGGACGGCACCCTCGTCGCGCAGGGCAGCGCCGACAGCGCCATTACCTTCACCTCCAATCAGGCCAGCCCGCAGCCGGGGGATTGGGGGAACATCGAGTTCACTGATAGCAGTGTGGACGCCACTTTCGATGGAGATGGGAACTATACCGGGGGCAGCATCCTGTGGTATTGCACTGTCGAGTACGGCGGGAGTGGCGATACGGTCAGGGGAGCCATCGAAACGAATGACGCCTCGCCTCTCATAGACCGCTGCATTGTGCGCAATAATAGCCACACTGGGATCTATGGCGAGGGGACGGATGGTGCCCCCATCGTCATCAGTGATTGTGTTGTAAGCGGAAACTCAGCCAATGGAATACATGTGAACTACGGCACTGTCACTGGCAACTCCGTTAGTGGCAACTCAACCACGTTCGTGTACAGTGGCGGCGGGATATGTGCTGATAACAGCACGGTGACAGGTAACGTTGTGAACAGCAACTCGGCTGGTGAGGGTGGCGGAATATATGCCGATAACAGCACGGTGGCGAGCAATATCATCAGCGGCAACTCATCCAACTGGGATGGCGGTGGGATCTATGCATTGGTCAGCATGGTGACACGCAATGTCGTCAGCGGCAACTCGGCTGGCTGGAGCGGCGGCGGGATTTCTGCGGGAGCCAATTCTTGGACGTATGCCAGCATGGTGACAGGCAACTTCGTGAGCGGTAACTCGGCAGTATACAATGGCGGTGGGATACTTGCGAACTATGGCAGCACGGTGACGGATAACGTTGTCAGCAGCAACTCGGCAGATCAAGACTGCGGCGGGATAAGTGCGTCATGGTACACCACGGTGATGAGTAACACCGTCACGGCCAATAGCGTCTCTCCCACTGGCCATGGCTCGGGAGTGTGCCTCGCAGACTCAGGTGATTTCTTCTACAACACCATCGTCGGCAACACAACTGCTTCGCCCACGGCCATAATTGGCGGGGTATCCATTTTCCGTATATCCCAGGCTCACTACAACAACCTCTATGGCAACTTCCCCTATGATGTCGTAGTCCTGTCATCCGACGACATCAGCGGCACCAACAACTACTGGGGCACTGTCGCTACCGTGGACATCCTGGCGCACGTCTACGACTGGTACGACGATTCCAGCCGAGGGCGATTGCTCTATATCCCCTACCTGCAAGACCCCGACCCCAATGCCCCAGTGCCGCCGCCCCAGAACTTGCAGGCCAGTTTCACTGACGGCTCCGCGGATCTCTCGTGGGACGCCATCCCCAGCACCACCACCGGCTACGGCTACAAGGTCTGCTACGACAACGACGCCCCCAGCCCGCCCTACGACGGCACCGGAGCGGCCCAGGGGGATTCGCTCATTGACGTGGGCAATGCCACTAATCACACCTTGTCTGGGCTGGGCAGCGGCACTTGCTACGTCGCCGTCATCGCCTACGATACGCTGGGACGTGGAAGTTGGTACTCCAACGAGGTGAACAGCCTGCGGCGGGTATTCTTGCCGTTGGTCCTAAGAAGCCATTGAGTGATGCTAGCCACATACTACTATAGAATTACCCCGCAAGAATTGCGCTATCTGCGAGAATTCTGTAGGGCGGAATGCCATTCCGCTCTACGTTGGTTGCGGCTTCACTGCGCTATGGCTTCCTTGACGAATCCGGCGTGGTGGCCTCTTTCTCGGGGAGTCGCTTCCTGGTAGTTACTATTCTTGCTCCGGCCATTCCCCGGCCAATTGAGTTGCACATCAAGCGGGCTCACAAGAAGTATGGCACTAGCCTGGCCTCGGGCGAGATGAAGGCGAATGCCTCCCGGACGGAAGTGATCGAACACGTGCTGGTTGCCATCGCCGACGAACCGGTGGCGATCATTGCCGTAGTTGTAGACAAACAGACTATCCTGCGCCCACCTGAAGATGTGGAGGACAGACATATATCGCCTGGCAGTGACCCGTGCTGTGCACCACGCGGTACAACAGTGGCCCAGATTGGAGCTCTGCCTGGACAAGCGATACACCAACAAAACGCTGCGACACCGCTTGGAGAAAGCCATCAGGGAGGGAATCGCCGATCTACACCAGGAGGTGGTGCTGATCCGGCAAGAGGATTCCATCACGCGCAAGGAATTGCAGGCGGCGGACTACGTGGCGTGGGCTTTCTTCCAGAAGTACGAGCGGGACAACAACTGCTTCTATCAGATCATCGCGGAGAAGGTCGTGGTTGAAGAAGTGATTGAACGTGCCCTGTGGTAAAAAATAACCAGAACAGAAGTCCTGTCAAGCAGCGGATGCTGCCCATATTGAGCAGTGCAAGCCAGGTCATCCAGACGGCTTTAAGGAGGGGATGATGTTCAAATCGGTATCCAACCAGGTTGATTTCATTGCTCAGGAGCACGAGATCCTGGCTTTCTGGGAGGAAACGCATGCCTTCCGCAAACTGGTACAGTTGCGGAAGAACGCCCCCCGTTGGTCCTTCATTGACGGCCCGATCACCGCCAACAATCCCATGGGCGTCCACCATGGCTGGGGGCGCACCTACAAGGATCTCTACCACCGCTTCTGGGCGATGAAGGGTTACCGCGCTCGTTACCAGAACGGCTTCGACTGCCAGGGCCTCTGGGTCGAGGTCGAGGTGGAGAGGGAGCAGGGTTTCCGATCCAAGCGGGACATTGAGAAATATGGCATCGCCCGCTTCGTGCGCAAGTGCAAGGAGCGGGTGCTCCGCTACGCCGCTATCCAGACCGAGCAATCGCTCCGCCTGGGATACTGGATGGACTGGAACGACCCTGATTTCCTGCGTGACCTGGCCGATCGGCTGGCGCAGAACCCGGAGGAGGTCATCACCGTTGAAGGGCCGGATGGCCCGGTGACTGACACCGTCGCGAGGATCGTGGCTCGGCTGGGCCTGCCGGAACTGGGCGGCTCCTACTTCACTTTCTCCACCGAGAACAACTACATGATTTGGACCTTTCTTAGGCGCTGCTGGGAGCGGGGGTGGCTTTACAAAGGCCGGGACGTGATGCCCTGGTGCCCCCGCTGCGCCACCGGCATCAGCCAGCATGAGATCGTCACCGAGGGATACCGGGAGATGACTCATCCTGGCGTCACCCTGCGCTTCCCGCTGCGGGAGCGGTCAGGGGAGAATCTCCTGGTCTGGACCACCACCCCCTGGACGCTGACCAGCAACGTAGCGGCGGCAGTGGGACCGGAACTGACCTACGTGAAGGTCCGCCAGGGGGACGAGGTCTTCTATCTCTCCCAGGGCACCCTCTCCATCCTGGACGGCAAATACGAGGTGCTGGAGGAGATGGAGGGGACGGCCCTGGAGGGCTGGACCTACGACGGCCCCTTCGACGAACTGGAGGCCCAGCAGGCTGCCGGCGCTCCCCGGGCTCACCGGGTGATTCTCTGGGACGAGGTGGGGGAGGCAGAGGGTACTGGCATCGTCCACATCGCACCTGGCTGCGGCGCGGAGGACTTCCTGTTGAGTAAGGAATACGACCTTCCTGCCATCGCCCCGCTGGACGAGGAGGGGATCTTCCTGGAGGGGTTCGGTCCCTTCACCGGCACCCACGTCTCGGAGAGCGCCGGGCGGGTCTTTGAGAACTTGCAGGGGAAGGGGCTTCTCTACAAGGTCGAGGACTACACCCACCGTTACCCCGTCTGCTGGCGCTGTGGCACCGATCTGGTCTTCCGGCTGGTGGACGAGTGGTTCATCTCAATGGACGAACTCCGGCACGATATGATGGACGTGACCCGGCAGATTCGCTGGATCCCGTCCTTCGGGCTGGATCGCGAGTTGGACTGGCTGCGCAACATGCACGACTGGATGATCAGTAAGAAGCGGTACTGGGGACTGGCGTTGCCCATCTGGGAGTGCGAGAGGTGCGGCCACGTCGAGGTCATCGGCGACGAGCGCGAACTTGAAGCACAGGCGGTAGTCGGCTGGCAGGAGTTTGAGGGACACACTCCTCACCGGCCCTGGGTGGACGCAGTGCGCATCGCCTGCCCGAAGTGCGGCGCGGAGATGAGCCGCATCCCCGAGGTGGGCAACCCCTGGCTAGATGCAGGGATAGTCAGTTTCAGCACCCTTCAGTACCGGACAAACCCAGACTACTGGCGAGCGTGGTATCCGGCCGACTGGATCAGCGAATCCTTCCCCGGCCAGTTCCGCAACTGGTTCTACAGCCTCCTGGCGATGGCGACGGTGCTGGAGAACTCTCCGCCTTTCAAGACTTGCTTCAGCTATGCACTGCTCGTGGGCGAGGATGGCCGGGAGATGCACAAGTCGTGGGGGAACGCCATCGAGTTCAACGAGGCTGCCGATCGGATGGGGGTGGATGTGATGCGCTGGCTCTACTGCCGCCAGAAGCCGGAGAACAACCTGCTCTTCGGCCATGGCAGGGCGGACGAGGTGCGCAGGCAGTTCCTGATCCCGCTGTGGAACGTGTATTCGTTCTTCGTGACCTACGCGAACATTGATCGCTGGGAGCCTGGTAAACTGGTGAATTGGGAAACTGGTAAATTGGTAAGTGAGGAAGCAGGTCACCAGTCTACCAATCTACCAATCTACCGATCTGCCAGCCTGTTGGACCGATGGATCCTGGCGCGACTGAACCAGGTCGTGGCGCACGTGACCGACCGCCTCGATAACTATGACGCCTACGGGGCGACGCTGGCGGTAGAGCCTTTCTTGGACGATCTGACCAACTGGTACGTACGCCGCAGCCGGCGGCGGTTCTGGAAAAGTGAGCAAGACACGGACAAGAGCGCGGCCTACGCCACCCTCTACCAGGTTCTGACGACGCTCTGCCGGTTGCTTGCGCCCTTCATGCCCTTCGTCACTGAGGCGATGTACCAGAACCTGGTGCGTTCGGTTGATCTGGATGCCCTGGAGAGCGTCCACCATACCGGTTGGCCCCAGGCGGACCCTGCGGCGGTGGATGAAGACCTCCTGGCGCGGATGGCGCTGGCCCGGCAGGTGGTCGCGCTGGGCCACTCCGCCCGCAACAGCCGGAGCATCAAACTGCGCCAGCCCCTGGCCTGCGCGCTGGTACACCTGGAGTCGGGCGCCGACGAACTGGACGAGGAACTGCTGGCCCTGGTGCGGGACGAACTGAACGTCAAGCGGGTGAAGTTCGTGGAGGCGATGGAGGAACTGGTGACCTATCGTCTCCTCCCGGACAACAAGGTGCTTGGCCCCCGCTTCGGGAAGCGGTTCCCGGCGGTGCGGGCCGCGCTCGCGGCTCAGGATCCGCTGGCGGCGCTGCGGCGGCTGCGGGCGAGGCTCCCCCTGCGGCTGGAGCTTGCCCTGAGCGAGGCCGAAGGGGTCGAGGGGAAGGAGGTGGAACTGGCCCCCCAGGAAGTGCTGGTGCGGGAGGAGCCCCGGGAGGGGCTGGCGGTGGCCTCCGAGCAAGACGTGACTGTTGCCGTGGATACTGTCCTTACCCCCGAGTTGGTCGCCGAGGGGCTGGCTCGGGAGGTGGTCCGCCGGGTGCAGAACCTGCGCAAGAAGGCGGGCTTCAACCTGGACGACCGCGTCGTCACTATCTACCAGGCCGGGGGGGAACTGACCGAGGCGATTGAGGCGTGGCGGGACTTCATCGCAGCAGAGACCCTGAGCGTGGAACTGCGGGCTGGACCGCCGGATGAAGGGGCCACCGTGGGTGAGGATCGAGTAGGTGGTCATTCGCTCAGACTGGGCGTCCGCAAGGCGACGGACACCGCCGTGAACAGGCGGTGCTGAGTCGAAAAGTAGCCTAGCACCGGCTCTTCCAGGCCGGTGCGCTCTTGCCAATTCGGGCTGAGTAGGGTAGAATAGAGCCCGCGTGAGAGGGTGGGGCCAGACTGGAGGAATGCATATGCCTTTTTCGTACGAAAGGGCGAGGCGGGAACTGCTAGAAGAGCGAGTGAAACTGCGAGAGCAGTTGGAGCGGCTCGAGGCTGCTGAGTACGAAAGCATCGGCTACGGCAATCATATAGCCGACGATGCGACTGATGCCTTTGAGCAGGCTGTGGGAGTAGCACTCCAGCGTAAGATCGAAGCCACGTTGGAGGAGGTGGAGCGGGCGTTGGCCAAGCTTGAAGATGGGACCTATGGTCTCTGCGAGGCCTGCGGTGCCAGGATTGACCGTGCGCGCCTGGAGGTGCTACCCCAGGCGGAGTATTGCCTGGACTGTCAGTCGCGTCAGGAACACAGTGGTATGCGGACGGTCTCTCGTTGAAGCGACAAAGGCGAGATGCCCTGGTCCTGCTGGCCACGGCAGCATTGGTCGTGCTGGTTGACCAATTTAGCAAGTACCTCGTGACGGCGTGGCTGGGGGAGGGCCAGTCTTGGGCCATTGTACCCTGGCTGGCCCCTATCTTGCGTATCACTCACGTGACGAACACGGGAGCGGTCTTTGGGCTGTTTCCTGGGTGGAGTGATTTTTTCACCGTCGTCGCTGCAGTCGTCATCGTGGTGATCATCGTCTACTACCAGCATCTACCGGATGGACAGTGGCTGATGCGGGTGGCACTGGGCTTTCAACTGGGCGGGGCCATCGGCAATCTGGTGGACCGGCTGCGCCAGGGGTTTGTGGTGGACTTTATTGACCTTAACTTCTGGCCTTTGCACAACTGGCCGGTTTTCAATCTGGCAGACAGTTCCATCGTCGTTGGCGTGGCGCTGCTGGCGCTGCTGATGATGTGGGGAGAGCGGCGCGAACGGGACAGGCAGCGGGCGGCTGCGGATGGCTGATGAGCAGATCGTCTCAGAATCCGTTGTCTTGTTCACCGTAGAGTATGGCGGTGAGAGATTAGACAAGGTCATTCCGGTTCACGTGCAGGATCTCAGCCGGGCGGCAGCCCAGTGCCTGATCAAGACTGGCGCGGTTACAGTCAACGGGCGGCCCAGTAAGCCCAGTTACCGCGTGCAGGTGGGCGACGAGGTCGTCGTGCGCATCCCCGCCGAGATGCCCGAGCAGGTCATCCCTGAGAATATCCCGCTCGACGTCATCTACGAGGATGATGTCTTGCTGGTGGTGAACAAGCCAGCGGGGCTGGTCGTGCACCCGGCCCTCGGATATACCAGGGGCACCCTGGTCAACGCAGTGCTGGCCTATTGTCCCCAGGTCGCCGAGGTCGGCGGGCCGGATCGGGCCGGGATAGTCCACCGGCTGGACAAAGACACCTCTGGCCTGATTCTCATCGCCAAGGATGAGTCTACCCGCGCCGCGCTCCAACGGCAGTTCAAGCATCGGCAGGTCGCCAAGACGTATCTGGCGTTGGTTGAGGGCCAGGTGCGGCCTCGGGAGGGGGTCATCGAAGCGCCTGTGGGGCGCGACAAGCGGCAGCGTAAGAAGATGGCCGTGGTGCGGAGTGGGCGGCAGGCGCGTACCATGTACCGGGCCATTGAGTACTTCGCCGACCACACGCTGCTGGAGGTGTATCCTTACACCGGTCGCACGCACCAGGTGCGCGTGCATCTGGCATGGCTGGGTTACCCGGTTGTGGGGGACGCGGTTTATGGTCACCGCCACCGGCGACTGCTCCGGGCCCGCCACTTCCTCCACGCTGCCCGGCTACGCTTCACTCATCCTGCTACGGGCGACGAGGTGGAGTTCGAAGCCTCGCTACCGCCAGAACTGGCTACCGTTCTCAGGCGGCTACGTCGCTCCTGATTGCATTCAAGACTGGATTTTTGAAGTCTGGGCTGAACGCTTGTGATTGGAGGTGTCGTGGAAGAGCCGACCATCGAAATCCTGGCCGAGAGCGAGAACTTCAGTCTGTGGCGGGCTGAGGAGCCTGACGGCGAGACGACCTACCACCTGGATCTGGGCACCGTCACTGTGCACTTCTTCCGCGAGGAGTGGGAGGAGTTCCTGGGGCTGGTGAGGCAGGTGAGCCTGTAAGGAACCAGGACCGGGGTAAGTAGTCAAAACTCAGGCGGAGGCAGTCTCCACAGCCAATAGCAGGATCTGCCAAAGGGCGGCTTGAGCGGTTGTCTTGTGAAGGCGGCGACATAATTCCTGGGTTAACCGATTCAGATCTTGCTGCCACTCTACGATGGCTTTCAATACCTGTTCAAACTCTGCTGCTCGTGCCTCTTGTCGAGAGATGGGGAGGCCTGCGTTGACACGGATGACAAACTGACGGTAGCCCCGAATCATCGCGCCTACCACATGCCCCGCCTCCGGGTCCACGCGGATATACACTCCCTCACCAACGGGCACCGATTCGGCAGGCACAGGACGTTCCACCCCGATGAGCAAGTCCAGTTCATCGGCTTCGGGATCGTAATCCAGCACTCGAATTTCCATTGTCGGCCTCATCCCTGTCTTTCGTATCAGCAACTCTGATAGAACTTAATCCACCGGCCATCCGGCTGCCGGACCAACTTCACACTCACTCTCAGCCAGTGTTGGCTCCATCGTCCCTTGCCTTGAACAGCCAGCAGACGGAAGCGACGCCTGGGCTCATCCGCACGATGGCAATCAGGCTCCTCCTTCGTCGGCGTCACCATTGCCTTGATGGTCAAATCCAATGCATCAGCAATCTCTGGCCGTTTCGCGACGTGGCGTTGCCATTGATCCTCGGCGATACAACACTCGACGCCATTTCGATCCACGTCGCGCCAGAGCCATGAGCACTCATTCTTCACACTGATTATTATAACCGCAGCAGTGGTTTTGTCAACGTTTCTCTTTCACCGAGGAGGATTATGCGAGACCATACTAATAACAGCGAAGTTGTTCAGCGGTGGCATGACCGACTGATACCCGTGGTCAAAGAGGCGCGGATGACGCTACGCCGTCTCAAGCCGGGCAAACTGGTGCTGCGCAGCGGCTGTGAGCGGGACGAGAATGGTGACTTCCGCCTCATCTTCTTCTGGCAGGAGTACGTTATCTCCGGCGACGACTTTACCGTCCGGCGGGCCGATACCGGCGCGGAGCCCTCTTCCTTCACCCAGAGCCTCATCCTCACCTGCCTGGCCATGGCCGACGGCACGACCCCTTCGAGCCGTTGGGTTGGCTTCCGGGAACTCCCCGGCGGGATGTTTTACGTCCAGGCGTTCCAGGGCTACACCGGCGGCCGGTTGGTGCGCGAACTGCCGGGCGGCATCGAAGCCTTTCGTCACGCCGCCGAGGCACTGGGCGGCGAGCCGCTGGCGATAGGCGACGCTGGCTACGTCTTTACCGTATTGCCGCGGGTGCACTTAGCCATCGTGTACTGGGAAGGGGACGAGGAGTTTCCCTCGCAGGCGCGGGTGCTCTTCGAGGATACCGCTGCCCACTACATGCCCACCGACGGGCTGGCCATCCTCGGCAGCCAGTTGGTGGGAAGAATCCTGAAGGCGGTGCGGTAGATTCCCCGCAGGAATCCTCATCTACCAGACCCTGCCTCCCGGTGGGTGACCGTCGGGTTTCCCAGTCCCCCCAACCTGTGGTAAAATAGCATCACGATGGACGCGACGACGAGAGAGAAGTCGGCTGGCCCGCTGGGGGTGATTGGCTGTCTGACAGCCGGATTCGACGTGCTCAGTCGGAATGTGTGGCTGATCGTGCTACCAGTGCTGCTGGACTTGCTCTTGTGGCTGGGGCCACAGCTTTCCGTAGCCCCACTGTTTCGGAGGTTCGATGCTCTCCTGATGGCGCAACCCATACCCGATCCGACGACGGCCCGTCAGGTTGCGCAGGCGGTGCAATTGTTGGAGCTGTTCGGCGAGCGGTTCAACCTGCTTTCTCTCATCAGCGTGCTGCCGCTACTCAACGTGCCCAGCCTGCTGGCCCGGCACGTGTCAGAAATGGTATCGCCACTGGGCGAGCCCCGCGTGCTTTTGGTCACGAGCGTGTTCGCGCTGATGGCCTGGGGGGCGTTGCTGGTTTCCCTTGGCCTGGCGTTGGGGTTCCTGTATTTGAACAGTCTGGCTCATCGGGTCCGTGTTATGTGTTCTCCCGGCGGGCAAGAGTCGAGCAAAGCCGCAGGGTCTGCCCTGAGCAAAGCCGCAGGGCCTGCCCTGAGCGAAGTCGCAGGGCCTGCCCTGAGCGAAGTCGAAGGGCCAGAGCAGGTCGCTGAGGTGAGTAGTGGGGTGGGTAAACTCATCCGTGTGTTCCTGTTTGCCGCTGGCCTGCTGATGACCGGGATGATGCTTGTCCCCCTCTGGATGGTGTTGGTCGGGACAGCCTGGGCGATTGCGCAGCCACTGGGTCTCTTGGTCTGGTTATTTAGCATTGGATTGGGAAGTTACGTAGCCCTACATTTGTTGTTCGTCATCCCCGGCGTGGTGCTGGGCGGACGCGGGCTGTTGCGGGCCACCTGGGAGAGCATTGTGCTGATACATACGCAGTTCCCCTCTGTGACGGGGCTGCTCGTGCTCGTGGTGGTAATCTACGAAGGATTAGGCTACGTCTGGTCGCTCCCGTCCGGCGACTCGTGGCTGCTATTGATTGGTATCCTGGGCAACGGTTGCATCGCCACGGGATTGACGGCGGCTACCTTCGTGTTCTACCAGGAGCGGCTGGCAGGAAGCAGGAAGCAGGAAGCGGGAAGCAGGAAGCAGAGGATGGCGGGTTAATCTGTTGACGTCTTGAAATTCGTGTTCTTACGTGGAGTAGAAAATGGCAAAGGAGCAAGCGATTAGTGGGGTTGAGCAGTATGGTGCAGCGGACGTCCAGGTGCTGGAAGGGCTGGAGGCAGTTCGTCGCCGGCCTGGGATGTACGTCGGTGGCACCGATGCCCGGGCATTGCACCATCTGGTATATGAGGTGGTGGATAACGCAGTAGACGAAGCCCTGGCCGGCGCTTGTGACCGGATCGAGATCACCATTCACCCCGACTCGAGTGTGACGGTGACGGACAACGGGCGGGGCATCCCCACCGCTCCGCACCCTGAGAAGAAGATTTCCGCACTGCAGTTAGTTCTAACTACTCTCCACGCCGGGGCTAAGTTCGGCGGCAGCGGCTACAAGGTCTCCGGCGGCCTGCATGGGGTGGGTGTGTCGGCGGTCAACGCCCTTTCCGAGTGGATGGAGGTTGTGGTGGATGACCCCCGCGACGGGCGGCGGCACCGCCAGCGGTACGAGCAGGGCAAGCCGGTCACGCCGGTCGAGGAAATCGGCAAGGCCAAAGGACAGGGCACCCAGGTCACGTTCTGCTTCGATTCCACCATCTTCAAGGACGTAGGTTTTCGTTTCGAGACGCTGGCTCAGCGCATGCGGGAGATGGCCTTCGTCACCCGGGGCGTCACCATCCGGCTGGTGGATGAGCGGGCACAACCTTTCCCCCACCAGATGACGTTCTACTTCGAGGGCGGCATCGAGTCGTTCGTGCGTTATCTCAATCGCAACCGGGAGGTGCTCCACGCCGTGGTGCATGCCGCACAGCAGGTAAACGGTGTTGGCATCGAGGTGGCGTTGCAGTATACCGACGCCTACGCCGAATCGGTATATGCCTTCGCCAACACCATCCACACCATAGATGGCGGCACGCATCTGACCGGGCTGCGCTCCGGGCTGACCCGCACGATCAACGACTACGCCCGCAAGGCGGGTTTGCTCAAGGAGAAGGACCCCAACTTCTCCGGTGACGATGTGCGCGAGGGGCTGACCGCTATCGTCAGCGTCAAACACCCCGACCCACAGTTCGAGAGCCAGACCAAAGTGAAGTTGATGAACGCTGAGATCAAGGGGCTGGTGGAGTCGGTGGTGACCACGGCTCTGGGGGAGTTTCTGGAGCGGGATTCACGGGCGGCGCGTAGTATTGTCAAGAAATGTCTCACCTCTTCCCGTGCGCGGGCGGCGGCGCGCAAGGCGCGTGACCTGGTGATTCGCAAGAGTGCGCTGGAGAGCCTGACCTTGCCCGGCAAATTGGCCGATTGCTCCGAACGCGATCCCAATAGGACGGAGGTGTTCATCGTGGAGGGGGATAGCGCCGGTGGCAGTGCCAAGCAGGGCCGCGACCGCCACTTCCAGGCCATCCTCCCGCTGCGGGGCAAGATCCTCAACACCGAGCGGGCACGGTTAAACAAGATCCTGAGCAACAAGGAGGTGCAGGCGCTTATATCGGCCCTGGGATGCGGCATCGGCGATCAGTTCGACCTGGACAACCTGCGCTACAGCCGCGTCGTGATCATGACCGACGCTGACGTGGATGGGTCCCACATCCGCACGCTGCTTCTGACCTTCTTCTTCCGCTACATGCAGCCGCTTGTTGAGGAGGGGCACCTGTTCATCGCCCAGCCGCCGCTTTACCGTGTCGGCGCTGGCAAGAAAGTGCGCTACGTCTATACTGAAGCAGAAAAGGACGCGATTTTCGAGGAACTGGAGGGTCGGAAGATCACCCTCCAACGCTACAAGGGCCTGGGCGAGATGAACCCGGAACAACTCTGGGAGACGACGATGAACCCTGAGAACCGCACTCTCTTGCAGGTGACCATCGAGGATGCCGCAGCGGCCGATCGCACCTTCGACATGTTGATGGGTAAGAGCGTCCCCCCCCGCCGTCGCTTCATCCAGACCCACGCTACAGAGGTGCGCAACCTGGACGTGTGATATTATGTCATCCTCTGACTCCTTCCTCACCGAAGCCAGTGACCTGGCTTGGTCTATTCTGGAGCATTACCTCATGCTCTTGCAAGAGTTCTTCGCTGAGCGGCTGTGCGCCTTTGTCGTCTTCGGCTCCTTCGCCCGGGGAGAGGCCGCGTTTCCAGAAAGCGACGTGGATCTATTGATTGTCGTGGCCGATGACGAGGTCGGACGTCACTCTGTCAGTGGGCGGGTGGAGTTGCTTTTCGCGCTGGAGAAGCGACTGGCGACCAGCAGGCCCTATGCCCGTTTCAAGGAGTCAACAGGCTTTTCTCCTTCCCTGCAGGAACACTTGCTGACCGAGGAGGAGTTCAAAGCCCACCCACCGCTGCTGCTCGACCTGGTGACCGATGCACGGGTGCTCTATGACACCGGGGTGTTCGCCAGGGAGATGGAGAAACTAAGAGAGCGGCTGGAGGAGCACGGCGCGCAAAAGGTATACGCCCGGGATGGGAGTTGGTTCTGGATCCTCAAACCAGACCTGCGATTGGGCGAGGTGGTGGAACTGTGAACACTCGTCTGATGGCTCTCGACTACATCAAGAGAGCCAGGCGCTGCCTTAAGGAGGCGCAAAACGCACTGGCAGATGATGACCCCCCGATGGCTGTGCGGCGAGGGCAGGAGTGTGTGGAACTCAGTCTTAAGGCCATGCTGCGGAGATTAGGAGTGGAGTATCCCAAGAAACACGACGTGGGTGAGGCGCTGGAGTACATAGCTGACCATGTACCCGCCTGGTTTGCTGCCCAGATCCCGACCTTTGTAGCACTCTCCAGCAAACTGGCGAAGGAACGGGGGCCGGCGATGTACGGGTACGAGGCCGAACTTACGCCAGCGTCCCAATTGTTCGGCCGGGCAGATGCAGAGGAGCGGGTTGCCGCTGCAGGCCAGGTGTTCACAGCCTGTGAGCGGCTGATCGCCATGTTGGACGAAGAACACACCCGTGACGGCAGCGTAGAAACATAAGTGAGACCTCTGGTGCTACAATGCGCGTGGCACTTTTAGTGAGGCTCAGGAGATGAGCATGGCCCGTATTGAAGAGCGTATCGAAATCGTGGCAGCGCCAGCCGTCGTCTTTCGTTTCTGTCACGACGTTGCCCGTCGGCCCGACTGGGACGAGCGGGTGGTGTGTGTAGAGTTGCTCACGACCCCGCCGGTCCGTCGGGGGACATTGCTGCGCATTGATGCCGGCCATTCGGGCAGGTTCCTCTTTAGCTGGGACGCCGAATACGCCGAATTTCAATTCCCCCACAGTTCGACGCTGCGGGTACTTGACGCCGCGCCCAGCGGCCCGTTTGGCGCTGGCAGTGAGAGTTGGGAGTTTAGCCAGGTGAGCGGTGGCACCCGCTTTACCTTGGTCTGGGACTACCAGCCGCGCGGGTTCCTCGCTCGCGTTGCCGACGTACTGGGACGACGTGCCTCTACCCGCCGCGCCGTCCAGCGTAGCCTGGCCAATCTCAAGGCGATGATCGAGTCTGGCTGACCCCCCTCAGTCCCCCCTGCGAGGGGGGAAGTCACATGGGCTGGCAAGCGGTGTGCTGATCAGCCTGTCCTGCTGAACCAGCTTTCCCTGCTGCGCAATTTAGCCTGCTCGGCTTGCACGATGGCTCGTTGTGTGTACTTGAGCGCTCGGAGTGCGTGGATGGTGATCCACTTGCTGGGCTGCCCCCGTTTTTCTACCTGGAGCGCACGGGTGCCGTACCGTTTGATCCAGCGCCCATCGGCGGTCTGGGCTGCCAGCACCACGTCCAGCAGGTGCCTCAAACGCGGGTCGAGGCCGTAGTCGAGACGCACCAGGACGTCGCACAGTTCGACCAGATCGGACTGGTAGTCAAGGGGAAAGCCGAGGTTGAGCCAGCGGGCGTCACGGCCTTCGAAGTCGAACTCGTGGTCGAGCACGGCATCGGCCAGGGCCTCCACCGCGCGTGTCTGGTCGAGCGTGCGGTCGGCGGCGGGCAGTTCGGCGAAGGCCGCCAGTGCCTTGGCGATGCCCCACTGACACTCCTCCCCGCCAGCGTAGGGGCACGTCAGGCCACCAGGCGCGGTACTGCGCGTGACCAGGTATTCGAACGCATGCTCCAGGCGTGGGTCGCCCTGGTAGCCGAAGTGGACTAGCGTGCGGATACCGTTGCCGGTGTAGCAGAGCAGGGTGCGGCCTGGGGTGCCGTCGTAGGCGAAGCCGCCACTTTCGTGCTGGCCGTGCTCGAAGAGGTTCTCGCAGGCGGCCTCGAGTTGCGGGGTGCGGGACATGCCTAACTCGGCGAGGAGGTTGAGCGTGGCATGCGTGCCCACCGCGCCGCCATAGAACGGTCTGTCGGCCCGCCCCCAGAAATCCACCGGGTCCATCAGCGCCAGGATTTCGCGCACGGGGGGCCAGGCCTGGATAGCCGCCCGCGCCTCCGTGACCTGGGAATCCGGCTCGTCGCTATTGAGCAGGTGGCGCAACGTGAGATAGCGCGCCGATGGATTCTCCCGTTCCAACAGCCAGGGGATTGGGTCGGCCTTCAGGTCGCTTTGCCACCCTCTCAGCATTTTACTTCATTCTACCTCATTGCGTTTGGCCACTCTTGCGAGGGCCTGGCCGTGATCATTCGGCAGTCATTCGTCCGCGCCTTGTCCAGGCCCACCCTACGCCAGCGATCTCCTGCCCACAGCAGGGGCAGCGACCGTCGGGCGTGACGTCGTCCTGCAGCAGCCGCAGGAGCCCCCGCCTGACCAGTATTGTACCACAATTCGGACAAAGGGTGTGCTCACCGGGGTGTCCGGGGACGTTGCCCAGGTAGACGTAGCGCAGACCTGCCTGCCGGCCGATCTCCCGTGCCCGTTCCAGCGTCGCCACAGGAGTGGACGGGGTGGTGAAGCGGTAGGCCGGGTAGTAGCGGGTGAGGTGCCAGGGTGTCTCCGGCCCTAATTCGGCCACGATGCGGCGGGCGATTCCCTCCAGGCATTCGTCGTCGTTTACGCCGGGGATGACCAGTGTGGTCAGTTCGACCCACACGTTCAGTTCCCGCGCCCGGCGGCAGTTGCGCCACACGATCTCGACATCGGCCTGGCAGTAGCGCCGCACTGCCTCCGCGTCACCTTTCACGTCCACGTTCATCCCGTCGAGCCCGGCCTCGACCAGCAACGTCAACGCGGCGATGGTCTGATAGCCGTTGGTGACGAAGGTGTTGTACAGCCCGGCCTCCCGCGCCAGGGGAAACACCTCCAGCGACCATTCCAGGCTCAGCGCAGGCTCGTTGAAACTGATGGAGGTACCCTGACAACTGTACCGCCGGGCGCGGGCGACGAACTCACCAGGTGGGATGAATTCCCCACCGGAGGGGGGTTGCTTCGATATGTCCCAATTCTGACACCACGGGCAAGCGAAGTTACAAGAGTAGGAACCGGCGGTGAGAGCGACCGAGCCGGGGTAAAAGTGGTAGAGCGGCTTCTTCTCGATGGGATTGCAGGAAAGCGAGGAGACCGCGCCGTAGATCAGTGTGTAGAGGGTGCCAGCGCGGTTCTGCCGCGTGCGGCACCAGCCCACCTGTCCGTCGGCCAGTTCGCAACGCCGCTCGCAGGTCAGGCAGCGCACTTTGTCGCCGGCCGGCTCCTGCAATCGTGCCTGGTGGACGAATGGGGATCGCATCGTGACTTGTGATGACTTTTGCCCTTGACTCATTACCGCATCCAGTAGTGATGGACACAAATACACAAAACGGTCTTGTCCTGAGGGGGTGCCTGGTGCTCAATTTTACCCCGCCTCACCTGCTCGCGCAAGCCAGTGCATTGGTTGTGAAGGATGAGAACGGACTGGTTGCATTTTGCAACCAAAGGTGATATAATCAGAGCAGGAGGTGAGTGTATGTCTATTTTACACGTGCGGAATGTCCCTGAGACGCTGTATATGCGCTTGAAGCAGCGGGCGGAAAAGCAGCACCGCTCATTGGGCGCAGAAGTCATCACCCTCTTAGAGTGGGCTGTTGAGGAAGTGGATCGCGCATCGGAGATACCCTTGGAGTCAATTCGCCGTCATCGTTTCTTTGAGCCGGCGGCCGTCGGCGCGCCCGGCAGTACGACGCTGCTGCGCGAGGATCGTGAGCGATGACGACAGGCCGCAGGGTGGGCTTCGACTGCGTGGTTGATGCCAGCGTAGGGATCAAGCTCTTTCTCGTCGAGCCGCTTTCTGGCCGGGCTGATGCATTGTTTGGCCACTTGACCGACGATCCGCCGAGTCGCTTCTACGTACCAGACTTGTTCTTCATCGAATGCACCAACATCCTTTGGAAATACGTGCGGCGCTTTGGCTATCTTGCGGATGCTGCACGGCAGGACGTCGCAGACCTCACCAAACTACCGTTGCGCGTCGTGTCTACCGCAGCATTGGCGGAAGCGGCCCTGGCCCTGTCCGTGCAGCACGGTAGCACTGCCTATGACTCAGCGTACGTCGCCCTGACCCAGCGATTATCGTTGCCGCTGGTGACCGCCGATGAGGCACTGGTACGCCGTTTCGCCAGTACCGGCCTGGATGTGCGCTTCCTGGGCGATTGGCCCAGGTGATACAGAGATACAGGGCTTGAGAGCAGCGTTTCACTACTGACATGGGTCTGACCTGCTGAGGATGACCTTGCACTCGCGATTTCACCTGAAATTAATTCTCCTGCATCCTGGCACTGGGTTTTGACTTTCGCGCGAAGTTGCCTATACTACACGTGCGCCAATAGATTTGGATGTGGCCAAAACGACTGAGAGTTAAGGAGGATACCAGATGGTAAATGAAAGGCTATTCGAACAGATGACCAACGCGGTCATCGCTGGTCTCCCAGATAAAGCACGCGCACTGGCCGACGAAGCGCTGCGCGCAGGGATCGATCCGCTGGCAGCAATCGAGCAAGGCTTCAAGCCGGGCATGGACGTCGTCGGTGAGGGCTTCGCCACAGGGGAGCTGTTCATCCCTGATCTGATGATGAGCGGCGAGGCGATGAAGGCGGCTATCGCCGCCCTGGAGCCGGAGCTGATGAAGCGCAAACAGCAGCGCCAGGTGCTGGGCAAGGTGATCATCGGCACTGTACAGGGGGACATCCACGAAATTGGCAAGACGCTGGTGGGCACCATGTTAGCCGCCAACGGCTTCGAGGTGCACGACCTGGGCGTGGACGTGTCGCCCCAGCGATTTGTGGATACGGTGCGCGAAATGGACGCCAACGTGGTGGGCCTATCGGCGTTGCTCACGACGACGGTACTCAATCAGGAAGCCGTGATCCTCTCTCTCGAAGAGGCTGGCCTGCGCGAGCGGGTCAAGGTGATCATCGGCGGCGTGCCAGCCAGTCCGGAGTGGGCCGAGGAGATCGGAGCCGACGGCTACGCCGAAAACGCCACCGAGGCGGTTGAAGTGATCAAACGGCTGCTGCAGGCGTGATCTGGCAGGATGATCACGAAGGGAGGAGAGAAACGATGCGACTACATATCTTGGAACGATTGGCCTCGGGCGAGGTTCTGATCGCCGACGGGGCGACGGGCACCATGCTGCAGGCGGCCGGGCTGCCCACGGGGACGCCAGGCGAGGCGTGGATATTGGAGCGGCCCGATGAGATCACGCGGCTGCACCGCGCCTACCTGGAGGCGGGCTCCCAGATCATCCTCACCACCACCTTCGGCGGCACGCGGGCGCGGCTGAAGGCCGCGGGGCTCGACGTCCGGGTGGGTGAGATCAACCGGCGGGCTGCGGAGTTGGCCCGCCAGGCGGCGGGCGACCCTTCGACCCTTCGGCTACGCTCAGGACAAGCAGGCTCAGGGCAGGGCGACGTCTACGTCGCCGGCGACATCGGTCCCACGGGCGAGATGATGGTTCCCATCGGCCCGCTGGCCTACGAAGCAGCGGTTGGGCTGTTCGCCGAGCAGGCTCAGGCGCTGGCGGCGGGGGGCGTGGATTTCATCTACATTGAGACTATGAGTGACCTGGAAGAGGCGAAAGCGGCCGTCGAGGGGGCGCGGCAGGGGTGCGACCTGCCTGTCTTCTGCACCTTCAGTTTCGACACCCATGGCCGCACTAGCATGGGGGTCAGCCCGGCCCAGGCGGCCCAGGCGATGGCAGCGTTGGGCGTGCCAGCCATCGGCGCTAACTGCGGCCACGCGCCTGAAGAGGTGTTGGATATTCTGCCCCAGATGCGCGAGGCTGCGCCCGACGCTACCCTGATCGCCAAACCCAACGCTGGCGTGCCGCGCATGGTCAAGCGCCAGGTGGTCTACGACGCCACGCCAGAGGGGATGGCCGAGTTGGCCTGCCGTTACGTCGAACTGGGCGCTGGCATCGTCGGTACCTGTTGTGGCTCCTCGCCCGCCCACATCGCGGCTATCGCTGCGGCCATACGAGCATAAAGGAGGATAGTCAGCATGAGAGCAAACTACCAAGTGAACGCCACCCCGCAGTTTCGCGTGCTGTCAGGTGACCAAATCGAGGAGATTTTCCACTCGGCCCTGGATGTCCTGGGGCGGGTGGGGACACGAATTTACGGAGAGGAAGGTCTGGCTCTGCTGCGCGACGCCGGTTGCCCGGTCAGCGACGGTGATGCTTCGGCGGGCTCAGCAGGGCCCCTGGTGCGTATTCCATCCTGGCTGGTCAAGGATGCGCTGAATACCACGCCGGAGCGGATCGTCGTCGCCGGGCGGGACCGCCACAAGCGCATCTTATTGGAGAAGGACAAGATCTACTTCGGCACCGGCTCCGATTGCCCTTCCCTGATAGACCCCTACACTGACGAGGTGCGCAAGTACACCTATCAAGACGTCTACAACGCGGCCAGGATCAGCGATGCATTGCCTCACATTGACTTTCACATGTCGCTGGGCCTGACCTCTGGCGTACCGGCCCACACCTACGATCGTCAACAGTTCCTGGCTATGCTGCAGGGCACGTCCAAGCCACTGGTCATCACCGCTGTGGACAAAGAAGGGCTGGCCGACCAGTACCGGATGGCCTGCGAGGTGCTGGGCGCCCCGAACGAGTTCGCCCAAGCGCCCCTCTTCGTCGTCTACATTGAGCCCAGTTCTCCTCTGAGCAACTCCGTCGAAGCGGTGGAGAAGATCCTGTACGCGGCGGAGATGGGCATTCCGGCCATCTACACGCCCTGCATCATGTGCGGCGGCACGGGGCCGGTGACGCTGGCCGGCGCGATGGTGCAAGGCCTGGCCGAGTGCCTGGTGGGGATAGTGCTGGCACAACTCAAGCGGAAGGGGGCGGCGGTCGTCATCGGGGGAGTGAATTCCACCATGGATATGGCTACGTCCATCCTGTCCTACGGCGCGCCGGAGATGGTGCTGCTCAGCGCGGCCATGACCGACGTCGCCAAGTGGCTGCGGCTGCCCATGTTCTCCACCGCTGGCTGCTCCGACGCCAAAGTCCTCGACCAGCAGGCAGCCATCGAGGCCACCATGTCCGTGACCATCGCCGCGCTGTCGGGCGCCAATCTGATCCACGATGTCGGCTACCTGGAATCGGGCCTGCTGGGCTCCTTCGATATGCTGGTCATGTCTAACGAGGTCATCGGCATGGCCAAGCATATCCTGAGAGGCATCGCGGTCACCCCCGAGACCATGGCCGTGGACGTCATCGAGCGGGTGGGGCCTGGTGGCCATTACCTGACCCAGGAGCACACACGTCAGCACTTCAGGACAGAGTTATGGTTCCCGACTTTGATGGACCGGCAGCAGCGTCGGGGTTGGGAGACCGGCGGCAGGAAGACGATGGCCGAGCGGGTGCGGGCAAAGGTGGTGGACATCCTCGAGCACCACGAACCGATGCCCATCCCCGCAGAGGTGGAAGCCAGGCTGAAGGAGATCGTCGCCCAAGCCGAGGAGCGCCACAAAGGCTAAGGGGCGAGAAAGAGATAAATGCGAACCCTCCCGGAGGCTCCGCAGCCTCCGAGAGGGTTAACGATGCCGACTATATAGAATTACCCCGCAAGAATTGCGCTATCTGCGAGAATTCTGTAGGGCGGAATGCCATTCCGCTCTACGTTGGTTGCGGCTTCACCGCGCTATGTGTTTCCGTCAGGAAGTGAAATTGCGCAGGGCGAGGGGTAGATAGAGGCGGTAGAGCGGGTCAATCCAGGCCGGGACGTTTCCGTGTGTGAAAGGGGCCGGGTTGGGGTCCGGCGGGCGTTCCTGACTGTCGGGCGTGTCGTCGTTGTCGGAGTCGGTGTCCAGGTAGTTGGGGATGCCGTCTCCATCCACGTCGTTGTCCTGGCAGTTGAGGGTGCCGTCCCCGTCGGTGTCCAGGGTGGCGGGGTTGGAGCAGAACGTACCGTCGTTCACGCCAGCGTAGTACTCCGTGGCGTCAGGGATGCCGTCGCCGTCGGAATCGCCGCCCTGGGAGGTGTCCGCCCCGTCCTCCGGGTCCAGCCAGTCGGGGACGCCGTCGCCATCGGAGTCGCCGGTCCCCTCCTGGGCATCGCGGATGCCGTCCCCGTCGGAGTCCCCGTCCAGGTAGTTGGGGATGCCGTCGCCATCCACATCGTTGTCCTGGCAGTTGGGGATGCCGTCCCCGTCGGTGTCCAGCGTCGTGTCGGAGCAGAAGGGGTCATCCCCGCTTCCCCCATAGTACTCGTCGTCGTCGGAGATGCCATCCCCGTCGGAGTCGGTGTCCTGGTAGTCAGGCGTGCCGTCTCCGTCTGGGTCATCGGTGTTGCTCTCGATGTAGTCGGGGATGCCGTCGCCGTCAGTGTCGGTCAGGCCCTCGTCTTTGTCAGAGATGCCATCGTTGTCTGAGTCGGTGTCCAGGTAATCCGGCGTGCCGTCGCCGTCGGTGTCCACCGGATGCTCTGGGTCTGGCCCGACCTCGGTACTATCTGGGATGCCATCCCCGTCGGAATCGGTGTCCAGGTAGTTAGGTAGGCCATCCCCGTCTGGGTCCTCCGCACCTTCCACGCTATCGGGGATGCCGTCGTTGTCCGAGTCGGTGTCCAGGTAATCCGGCGTGCCATCGCTGTCGCTGTCCTCCGTCCCTTCCACCACGTCAGGGATGGTGTCGCCGTCGCTGTCGTAGGTGAAGTTGACCTCGGGGACCTGGTAGCGGCCGTAAGGGCCGGTCTGCACCCACTGGGGAATCCCGACGTCCCCGGAGATGGGCTCGGTGGTCGTCAGGCCGTCGAAACTGAAGGAGACGGTGCCAGTGTAGGCCCCGTTGAGGTAGACCTGGACGGTATGGGTCAGGTGCTTCACCAGCGTGCCGTTGTCCTGCACCTCGAACTCCCGCATGCCGGGCCAGGTGGAGACGTTGTTGTACTGGAGGCCCTGGGGGTGGGTGGCACCCCAGATACCGGACGTGTAGACCGCAGCCGGGGCGTAGACGGTCAGATCCCGCAGCCAGCCGGTGCCACTTCCCATCACCCGCACGCTGATTCCCTGGGTGATGGGCTGGGGGGCGTCCATTGTCCCCGTCAGCACCTCCACTGCCCCGTACCATTCCTGGAGAACGTCCAGCCCGCTGTGGGTGCCCAGGGTGTTATCCTGATGGAGGGTATAGCGGTCTACAGGGGCGGTGTCCAGGGAGCGAATGCCGTAGAGGCCGTTTCCGCCGACGGTGTTGTTCTTGATGATGGGGATGGAGAGCGTGTCGTCGTCGGCATCGGCAGGGCTGTAGGTGGAGCCTAAGTCGGGCAGGTTGTAGATGCCGAAAGAGGTGTTGTTCTCCACCACGTTGTCCGTGATGAGCGGGGAAGCGCCGATATTGTAGATGCCTATGCCGGTGTTATTGGTGATCACGTTACCGGAGAACAGGTTATCGTAACCCCCGGAGAGGGTGGGGATGTCCCCTGGCGGCTGGTGGGTGCGGTCGTTGACCACGGCTGCCTGGGGATCACAGGAAGAGGATGCTTCATTGTCGTGGATCTCGTTGCCCAGCACGTGGTTGTCGTAGGCTGGCGCGGTGGGGTTCCCCGCAGGCCCGGGGCTGAGATAGATGGCGTAACAGCCGTTGTAGGCGATGACGTTGCCCTGCAAGGTGTTGGTGCAGGCGCCCCGCTGGATGGTGATCCCCTTATCGGCATTGCCCAGATTGTCCCCTGCCGGGTTCGTACCGATGTAGGAATTGGCGATGGTGTTGTGGTGAGCGGGGGTGATGACCTGCATGGGGCCTGTGGCGTACTTGGCCGAGACAAGGATGCCGTCGTCGCTGTTGCCCGCGACGATGCAGTTGGTGATGGTGTTGTGGTCTGCGTCGTTGGTCAACAGGATGCCGGTCGTGTTGGAGAGGAGGTGGGTGTTTACGACGATCCCATTGTCTCCATAGATGTCCAGCCCCCAGCAACCGGTGCAGTCGAAGTTTCGGATCGCCAGCCCGTCCACGGTGACGCCGTCGCTCTTGATCCAGAGGGCCATTGAGCCTTCTGTGCTGAGGTTCTCGCCGTTGAGAGCGACGTCGGGGTCGCCGTTGTCGTTCAGGTCCCCGTCAATGTAGACGGGGCCGGTCAGCCGGTTCACGGTGCGGCTGGTTTGGCCCACGGTGATGACGTATGCTGCGTCGAAGGTGATAGTGACAGGCTCGCTCCCGCCGGTGCTGTTGGCTGCCGCGACCGCCTCGCGGAAAGAGCAGTGCAGGGCGTTGCAGACTCCGTCGAACACATCGTCGTCGGTGTTGACCGTGTAGGTAGTCCCCTGGGCGTAGGCTGAGTGGGAGGGGTTGCCCAGTGCGACTGCGACCAGGAAAAGCAACGCGCCCGCCGCCAGAAGAGCACTCACCAAGTGCCAGGTCCGATGGTATTGCATTTTGTCCTCCTTATCCTATGCGGTTGGGATTCTACCCTGGTTGGGATTCTACCCTGGAATATACCATTGTCAAGTCAATTAGGGCCTCCAGGATTTCGCAGGGTGGGTATGCTCAAAGGGGATGTGTCATCCCCGTATCTGGCGGTGAGACAGAGCACCCCGCGAAATCCTAAAGAGCCGTCAATTACAATCAGGAGGCGTCGCCCCTGGGACGACGCCTCCCTTTTACTTTACGATCTCAGCCCTCAGTAGGTGGCGATGATGGGGAGGTAAACCCGGTAGGGAAGGAGGTCCTCCTCCTGCTCGTCGGGATCCACGAAGTTAGGAATGCCATCCCCGTCCACATCCCCGGTTCCTTCCTCTGCATCGGGTATACCGTCGTCGTCGGAGTCGGTATCCAGGAAGTTAGGAATACCGTCTCCGTCGGCGTCACGGTCGGCGTCGTCTACGTCCCCGTCACCGTCAGCGTCAACGTTCCACTCGACGCTATCGGGGATGCCGTCGCCGTCGGAGTCAGTGTCCAGGAAGTTGGGTGTGCCGTCGCCGTCGGCATCACGGTCGGCATCATCCACGTCCCCGTCGCCATCGGCGTCGCTGTTCCACTCAATCCTGTCAGGAATGCCATCCCCATCCGAGTCGGTGTCCAGGAAGTTGGGCAACCCATCTCCGTCCACGTCGCCCGGGCCTTCGATGGCGTCGGGGATGCCGTCGCCGTCAGAGTCGGTGTCCAGGTAATTGGGCAGTCCGTCCCCATCCATGTCGCCCGTCTCTTCAATGGCGTCGGGGATGCCATCGCCGTCGGAGTCAGTGTCCAGATAGTCAGGGATGCCATCCCCGTCTGTGTCGCCTGCACCTTCCACCTCGTCGGGGATGCCGTCACCGTCGGAGTCGGAGTCCAGGTAGTCGGGGATGCCGTCCCCATCGGTGTCCCCTGGCGACGTCACCGCCACGCTGGCCTGATCTTCGTCGCTCACGACCCGGTACAGTGCGTCTGTGCCGCTGGCTGTGGCGGCGTTGATCGTGTCGTACGTGGGGTGGGTCTCGTAGGTCCAGGTGGCCTGATCGCTGCCGCCGTCGTCGGCGCCGTCGTCGGCTGTCAAGGTCAGCGGGCCGAAGGTCATGCCGTTGCTATCGGTCACGGTCACGTCGTAGAGGGTCGTGTCGCCCCGGTTGTAGACGACGATGGTCCATGCGACCGGGTCGCCCTCGGAAACCGTATCTGCGGAGGCGGTCTTGACCACCTCGACGTCGGGATGGAGGATGCCGGTGCTGACGGTGGCGCTGTCGGTGGCCTCGCCGTTCAGGTAGGGCTCGGTGCCGGATGCGGTGGCGGTGTTTTCCAGCGGGTCGCCTGCGCCCTCGGGCACGGTGTAGGTCGCGTGGCAGGAGTGGCTCTGGCCCGGCGCCAGGTCGGTGAAGCGACAGTCCAGGCCGGTCAGCATGGTGTCGGATACAGAACCGGTCAGCCTGACGTTCCCCTCGTTAGTTACGGTGAAGTCGTAGGTAATCTCGTCCCCCTCGTGGGCCATCAAGGGGCCGGCCTTCTCCAGAGCCAGGGCCGGCTCGGGGTGGAGGTTTCCCAGCCAGGCGTGGCCGATGTCGCCAGAGCCCACCGTGACCGTCTGGGAGATCTCGGTCGTGGCGTACCAACCTTCCTGCAGGGTCTCCTGCACGAAGTAGCTGCCGGCCAGGATCTCGGGCGGGTCGCGGTCGGGATGGGAACTGAAGATCACTGAGCCGTCCTCGCCGGTCACGCCCTGCATCCCGACGACGACGGAGCCGTCCTGGCGGTACATCTGTAGTTCCCAGCCTTCCAGGGGAGGCTCCTCGGCGTCTGGTGTGCCATCTACGTCGTCGTCCTGGAAGACGTGGCCGACGATGACCGGGAGTTTGATCTGGCCGAACACGAAAGAGCGGCTCTCGCCGGACGCCAGCGTGAATTCTATCTCCAGCGGGGTGGTGGTGTACCAGTCGGATTGCAGAATCTCCACCACGCGATAGGTGCCTGCGCTCACGCCGGTGAATTGGGCCGTCCCGGCGCTGTCGGTGGCCTGGTTGCTGTAGAGGCTCCAGGAGCCGCCGACGTACTTGTGGAGTCTAACCGTCCATCCCTCCAGCAGCGGCTCGCCAGCGTCATGGTCACTGTCCATGTTGTAGTCGTCGAAACTGAGGGTCGTGATGTACCCGGTGCCGGTCCACGTGGCGATGGCATCGGCCGGCACGGATCCGAGGACCTCCTCACCCAGCACCAGTTTCTGCTTGTTGGGCTCTGTGCCGACGAAGATGGTGCCCACTGGCAGGAGCATCTCGGCGGTGGCGTTGATGTGAGAGGTCGTGTCGGGGGTGTCGTGGGTGAGGGTGAAGGTGGCCTGGCCCTGATCGGTGGTGGTGACTGTATCGGTGCTCAGCGTGCCGTGATTGGTGGTGAGGGCGACCACCTGGTCACTTACCGGCGTCCCGCTGCGGGTCACCGTCACGGTGAAGGCTTGGGTCGTGTTTATGGGGTTGACGGCGCTGGCGGGGGTGATGCTGATGGAGGGCTGATCCGCTTCGCAAGGGTCGTCAGGCACGGCGTTGATGATCTCCCAGGCGCGTTCGCTGTCTGGTATGAAGCCGTCGGAGAAGTGCCAGACCGCCGCCTGGCGAGCGGCCATCTCTGCGTTGGATCCGCTCAGGAGAGGCGGATAGTGGAGGAGAAGCCAGCGGATCTCGCAAGCCATCACCTCGTCGCTGGTCACGAATGTGTTCCCTGTGCTGACGTGGTGACGTATGTCGGTGCAGAAGGTAGGGACGATGCCGCCACTGCTCAGTTCGAATTTCATCGTTCCGCCTGAATAGGATACGTTCTCGCCGTCAAGCGTGCCGGAAACGGTGGCGTGGGGGCCCAGGCCCTGGAAGGTACCTGTCTCCCCATCGGCCCAGGCCAGGGTGACGGGGAGCACCAACCAAAGGATGATGCCCAGTACAGAAACGAAGCGCAGCCGACGGGTAACTTTCTTCATCGTTTTTTCCTCTCCTGTTTACCTGGATAGCCAGCAGATTTCTGGCCTCGCTTTCATTATACCAGGCGCCAGTTTGAATCCAGTTTGTGAAATGGGGTCGCCAGTTTGAATTCGGTTTGTGAAATGGAGCAGCCGGGGGGATTACTGCGGGGAAAAGCGGTATCCTTTACCCCGCTCGGTGAGGATGAATCGGGGGTTCCGGGGGTCGGCCTCGATCTTCTGACGCAGACGCCAGACGTACCACTTCACACTCTGAGGCCCTGTCTCGGCCATGGAGCCCCAGATGGCGTCAAAGAGCAGTGGGACAGGGAGGATACGCCCGGCCCGCTCGGCCATGAAGAGGAGCAGGTTATACTCGATAGGGCTCAGTGATACTTCCTGACCGCGGGCAAACACCGTCTGCTCGTGACGGTTGATGATCAGGTCTCCGCCTCCAAAGCGTAGGATGTCCGGCTGCTCGTAGGGCATGCGAGCCCGGCGGAGCAGGGCGGTCACCCGGGCCACCAGTTCGGCGATTTTGAATGGCTTCGCCAGATAGTCATCCGCTCCGCCCACCAGCCCATGCACGACGTTTTCCACTGAATCTAAAGCGGTCAGGAAGATGATGGGCACCGAGGATGCCTGGCGCAGATGCTGACAGACTTCCCAGCCGTTCATGCCTGGCATCATGACGTCCAGGATCACCAGGTCGGGAGCGATCTGGTGGAAGAGCGTCAGTCCTTCCTCTCCATTTGTCGCTGTGAAGATAGAAAATCCCTCTGGTTGGAGCGATTGGCGTATCAACTTCAGCAGGAGCCCGTCGTCGTCTATGACCAGGATCTTCTCGGCCATGGCAGTGTGTATCCTTTCTCCTATAACGCATCCAGCCGCACCAACAGGAGCGGCACGAGCATCTCCTCCGGCGTCAGGCTGCCGTGGTGGCCGTGCATAGGCACTTTGTGCTCCTCGACGATGATCCGGCTGTCGTTCCGCGCCAGGAGCAGGAAGTCGCCCAGCCGGGCCCGCGACTCGGGGGTGGGTTCCTCGGGACCGAAAAGCCCTGCCGCCAGCGCCCGCTCCATCTCCAGGAGCAGGAAGCGGTCGGCCAGGTGGTCGGCGACGTAGGCGCGCAGAGGTTCGGCCTGGCCGGGGCGGACGTAGAGGTAGGCGGCGCGAGGCTCGCCGGCCGGGGGGATGAGCAACGTCTGCTGCAGGGCCGGGTGGTCGGAGAACCGCACCGCCCGATTGGGCGGCGTCGTGGTATGGCCGTGGTCGGCCGTGATGATGAGCAGCGTTCCCTCCCGCGCCGCCGCCGGGAGAGGAGCCAGGAAGTCCTCCTCCAGTGTGCGGGCCAGGTGGCGCAGTTCAGCGCGGAAAGGCTCCCCTGGTCTATAGAGATGAGCGATCGAGTCGGTGCTGCCCCAGTAGGCGCTGACGAAGAGGGGGGCCGCCTGCCGCAGGAGAGTATGGCGCAGGTTGATCCACAGGTCGCTGAAGCCGACGTAGCCCTGCACGCTCGCCATCCCGCGCAGGAAGATACGGGTGAGGCCGTCCCCGATGTAGGGCAGGTAGGTGTGGGCGACGGTCTGTACCCCACCGGCGGCCAACTGTTGGGCCAGGCTGGGGACGGTGACGAACTCCTCCGGGACCCAGCCCCAGTCCAGCAGTTCCTCGGGCTGTTTGTGGGCGGCGGGGGCGAGGTGCAGCATGTTGGCCAGCACGCCCTGGTCGGAGAGCAGTAGTTTGGTGCCCAGGAAGCCGTGACCGAGCGGCGTCTGGCCGGTCCAGAGCGTGGTCAGCGCGGCGGTGGTGGTGGAGGGGAAGACGGAGGTGAGGGGGACGAGCCGGCCGGCCTGGGCCAGGTGGCGGAAGACGGAGTCCTCCTCGGCCAGGATGCGCTGGAGGTGCAGATAGCCCACCGCGTCGAGGAGGATGAGCACGACGCAGCGCACGTCCATAGCCAGGTCGGCCCACAGGTGGACGGGGAGCGGCGGTGCACCGCCGGCCAGTTCCACGCCGAGGAGTGCGCCCACCGTAGCAGGGATGTTGGCGATGGAGTAACCGCCGTAGTGGGGCATGATGAAATGCTCCGGCAGGTGTCCCTCCAGGCCGGGGAGGCGGTGGGTGCGGAGGGTGTGTTCGATTTGGGTAGCAAGGTTCATTGGTGTGTCTCCTGGGGGTAACGTCCAGGTGCGACGCACCTCCCAGGTGCGTCGCACCTTGCACCTACTCCAACTTCAGCCGCTCGATCACTGCGGCCATCCTGGGGGAGGGCTCTCGCTCCATCACAAACCGCTCGTAGTCCGCAGGTGAGGGAAACCACTCGCGTACCAGCGCACGGTCTACCAGCGTGCCTGCCCTCTGCCCTACCCACTCCAGGTAGTTGGAGAACGGCCACCGGGCGGGGTGGTTGACCAGTCCCGCTTCCAACGGATTGCGGTGGATGTAACGACACAGGTGGATGAGGTACTCATCCCTGTCCACCATTATAGCCCGAAAAGGCCCCTCAAACAAAGTGCCGCTGCGGTCGAACATCTTGTTGAACGCCTTGGTGTAACTGTTGAACACCGCCTGAACGAAGAGGCTGATGATGTGCGTGCTCTCCTGGCGGAGGAGGAAGTGGTAGTGATTAGGCATCAGGCAATAGGCGATGACGGAGATGGCGAAACGAGTCGCGTACTTCTTGACCCGGCGGAGCAGGAAGATGTAGTTTTCCTCCGTGCGGAAGATGGGTTGTCGGTTGGCGCCCCGGTTGTAGACGTGGTAGTAGTGTCCTGGGATGAACTTGACTTTACGTGCCATTGCCCCTCTCCATTGCTAAGGTGCGACGCACCTCCCAGGTGCGTCGCACCTTACATCCGCCGCCGCACCTCGGCCAACGACTTGCGTACAACCTCGACGTTGGGGCTGCCGATGGCGGCGAAGATTTGCTCTGCCCGCTCCAGCAGGCGCAGGGCCTCCTGCAGACGTCCCTGGCTCAGGTAGATGACTGCAATGTTGTTGTAGGTGGTGGCCAGGCCGGCGCGGTCGCCCAGTTCCTCCTTGAGGGCGACGGACTTCTCGTACCACACCAGCGCCCCGTCGTAGTCGCCGCGGGCGTCGTAGATGAGGCCGATGTTGTTGTAGGAGGTGGCCAGGCCGGCGCGGTCGCCCAGTTCCTCCTGGAGGGCGATGGACTTCTGGTACCACTCCAGCGCCCCGTCGTAGTCGCCGCGGGCGTAGTGGATGGCGGCGATGTTGTTGTAGGAGGTGGCCGGAACGGCGCGGTTGCCCAGTTCCTCGGTGATGGCGATGCTCTTTTGATACCACTCCAGCGCCCCGTCGTAGTCGCCGCGGGCGTCGTAGATGAGGCCGATGTTGTTGTAGGAGCCGGCCATCTTGGCCTTGTCGCCTAGTTCCTCAACGATGACACGGCACTTCTGGTGCCACTCCAGCGCCCCATCGTAGTCGCCGCGGGCGCGGTGGACTTCGCCGATATTGTTGTAGGAGGTGGCCAGGCCGGCGCGGTCGCCCAGTTCCTACTTGAGGGCGACGGACTTCTGG